>JAAUYI010028094.1_pt1 | contig 15315 bp, 14 predicted proteins | sample 7278041 | NCBI WGS metagenome assembly JAAUYI01 (sample SAMN14350216, study PRJNA611818) | marine sediment metagenome | isolation source: surface marine sediment (0.6m) | place: French Polynesia: Moorea | collected 2018-08
GTTGTTTCTCGTAGTGGTCAAAGTTGGTCAGGAAAAATTACTTGCTTTAAAACTAATCCGATTGATTGCACACTTTTAGCTCAATGGGATGAGGATTATGCCGACCCTTGGTTGATTCTCACAGATTTAAATCCCAATGAGGGCAATATTCTCTGGTATGGATTTCGTTCCTGGATTGAGAGTTCCTACCGAGATGTTAAAAGTGATGGTTGGCAGTGGCAAAGAACTCGCTTAAGAAACCCAGACAGAGCCGAAAGACATTGGTTAGCAATGGCAGTTGCTCTACTGTGGATGGTGACTTTGGGTGGAGAATCGGAAACACAATCTGATGAGGAGTTAATTTCTGATTCAGAGCAATCCTCTTCGACTAATTCGACTCGACAAGTATCTTGTTTTCTTAATGGTTTGTTAACTGTAGTAGCGCAGTTGCTCAACGGTCAGTCTCTCACTCTTGGTCGCCTACTTCCCATTCCCTTCAGTCATTTCAAGGATTTGGCTTTTGAAGATTCTTCTTAATTGTAAAAAACCTACCCTTGTGAGAAATCCCTCACCCCCTCTAAATATCCCCTACAAGGAGAGACAATCTGTCCCCTCTCCTAATAGGAGAGGGTTAGGGAGAGGTGAAGATCCCCAAACTTGGAGGGTTGGGGGGGCAAAAACAAATTCTTTCCCCACAGAGACTGAAGTCAATCAAACCCCAGAAAATAATGAATTTCTCCTCGACTACACAGGAGAAGCATTAGACTTAATCTATTCTCTAACTTCTGGACAACCCTACTTAGTCCAACTAATCGGTTTTTACTTAGTCCGCAGATATAATGACCAAGTATTTGAACAAGGACGCTCCCGCGATAATACTTTTACAGTAGAAGATATCGAAGCAGTAATCAATCAAAAATTTTTCCAACAAGGCAGATACTATTTTGAAGGAGTTTGGGGACAGGCAGCCCAAGGCGCAACGGGACAACAAGAAATAATTAAAGCTCTAGCACCTCATCTCCAAGGTTTCAATAAAGAAAACCTCGCTTCAACAACTAATTTAGATACAGAAACTTTTGCAGCAGCAATTGAAACTTTAAAACGCCACGATGTTATCGCAGAAAAAGATGGTATTTATTACATTATTGTCGAATTATTTCGTCGCTGGGTTTTAATGAGATAATTGAATTTTATATATGTATAAAACACTGTCTTATCAACTATGAATTAAAGACTCCTCATTAGGCTCAGGATTTTCTGGTGTATCCTCTGCTTCTGAGCTATTTTCTTCGTTACTAGGCTGTTCTGGTGTTTCTTCTATTGCTTCAGAAGGAGTTTCTTCACTAATAGGTTGCTCTGATATATCGGCGATTTCCTCGGAAGTAGTTTCTTCACTAATAGGTTGCTCTAATGTATCAACGATTTCTTCAGAAGTAGTTTCCTCGTTAATAGGTTGCTCCGAAGTATCTGCTGTTTCTTCAGAAGGGGTTTCCTCATTAATAGTTTGCTCTGATGTATCGACTGTTTCTTCAGAAGGAGTTTCCTCATTAATAGGCTGTTCTAATGTATCGGCGATTTCTTCAGAAGGGGTTTCTTCGTTAATAGGTTGCTCGGATGTCTCTGCTGTCTCTTCAGAAGGAGTTTCCTCATTAATAGGCTGTTCTAATGTATCGGCGATTTCTTCAGAAGGATTTTCTTCGTTAATAGGTTGCTCCGAGGTATCGGTTTCTTCGATAACTTGAACAGTAGAAGCTGAAGCCAAATCATTTGGAGAAGAAGACTGCTCAATAGCTTGAGATGGTTCTGCTGGTAATCCAATCAGTGAATATAATTCTTTTTGATGGCTTAATTGTCTAATTAACCCTCCATCCAAGTTTTGCTTACCTTGTTTTTGAGAGATTTCTACAATTTTTTCCCCTAGCTTTTCCCCAATATTGCTAGCTTGTTCTAAACTATCAAAGGAATGTTGAACAATTTTTCCGATCAAAAATTTTAGTTCTTTATTTCCCTGGCGAGTAGTTGTATTAATTCCTTTAGAAGCGATCGCTTTTTTGATGCTTGTTTTGATAGTTTTTTCTAAAACCTTGCCACTAAACTTGACTGGAGCAGATTGGTTCATTTTCTATTCTCTCTGAGCTTTGAGACTGCAATTATCTTAGAGAGAGTGAGTAAAGCCTAGATTAAGATTTGATTGTCAAATGAGAAAGAAATAGAAGTAGTCGGGCAAAATTAATTTCTTGGTTAAAGTGAATAAAAAACAAAAAGCCACTACTCACTACTTACTACTCCCTACTCCCTTACTATTAACTAACTCTTCCCAATTGGCAAAATTCCGCTTAACCCAATCCATACCGACTTCATTATTAAGTTTAATTTTTTGCTGTACATCGGCATAAATTTTACTGAGAATACCAGCATCTTGTTCGACTACTACTTTAACTAAATTAAGAAACTGATTTTTTAATAATTTAGCCAATGGATTTTTGGCTTCTCCGTATAACAATACATAAGTTCTAGTTTGATTTGATGTTTCTGGTACAAAAAAATGACACTGAACAAATTTACCAAGAAAGCTTTTAGCATACAGAATAACCAAAGAAGGGAAATGATTTTCTAAGTGAGCTTTAATGACATCAGGTATCAAAAGTTGATTTGGTTGTTTTAGTTTATCCCAAAAGCTTTTCTGTGCAGTTGGCATATTATAAAAAGCCTCAGAATGGTAGCCATTATCAATAAATTTCTCAAACCTGACTTCGGTAATTTCAAATAAATCTCGATGCGTACCATTTTGATGATTGTAATCGTGCATAATTAATAGCATCGATCGCAAATCTGTCTGAACGCTAGTATCTGCTGTATACCCAATAAAATCATAATCACGGGCAATTTTTTCTAAAATGTCTGGAATAGGGATTTTAGGTTCACAGCCACCATAAGTCCAGATTAAATCATCTTTAACAATTAAATCTAAAGGCTCTAGCTGAGGTAAAGTTTTTTTATTAGTCCCTGGTAAGACAGTACAGCCATTAGCATCAAATTCTAGTGCATGAAACGGACAAACAACATTACTTGTACCATCTGCTTGAACTTCACACCATCCTTCTGATAGCATTGCTCCCATATGAGGACAAATATTGGGTAAGGCATTAACTTGTCCCGTTTTATCTTTCCACATCACATAATCTTTACCGTACAGAGAAATTTTCTGGGGTTTATTTGTATCTAGCATCGATTTATGCGCCAATAGCCAAGGCGCACCTTTTAACATAGACATAATTAATTTCCGCAAAAATTTTGACTACAAAATAGTTTGCGACAAGTAAAATAGAAAATGTCGCAAGTTAAAGATTACTGTCCTCAAAGCTATATCTGGACTAGTAATTTAGATAAAAGCTTGTGATTTATTGTTCATAATATACGACATTTTATTCATATTTGTCAATGAAATCCGATCGCAATCCTTTACGTCGTCAACCACAACAAAAACGTAGTCAAGAAAGAGTTGAAAAAATCTTAGATGCAGCAGCAGCAGTGTTTGATGAGATTGGATTTGAAGCTGCTACTACTCATGCGATCGCTGCTCGTGCGGATACCGCAATAGGTTCACTTTATCAATTTTTCCCCGATAAATTAGCAATTTTTAACGCTTTAGAACTACGTCACGTCGATCGAGTTTATGTGATGTGGGATAAATTATTACGTCCCGAAATAGTACGGCTACCCTTTCCCGATTTTATTCATCGGATTATTGTTCACGTACAGCAACTATTCGAGCAACCCACTTCAAGAATTATTTTCGTACAGTTTTTTACTTCACCTACTATTTTTAAAAATATTGATGATAGCTTTACTCAAGAAGCAATTCAAGTCATGGCAAAGTTGCTAAAAATGCGTAATCCTGCTTTAGTCGAGCGAAGAAGTGAAATATTAGCAGAAATATGCGTTAATGCCACTAATGCTCTAATTTTACTGGCTTTAAGAAAAAATAAACTTCACGATCGAGAAATTGTAGGGGAAATAGAAGCCTTGATGAAAGCTTATTTAGAAGCAGATATCGGCGATCGAGCGATCGATAATAACTCTACCGATTTACTACCAAAACTTACTGAAGTTTACCAACTAAATCACCGCCAATGTCTAATCTTAAAATACGCGATCGACAATGGCTCATTAACCATTGATAACTGTGAAATTATCTTATCTAGAGTATCTCGGCGTACTCTACAAAGAGATATTAGCAAAATGGTTAAACAAAACTTACTCATACCCACAGGTAATACGAATAACCGTCGTTATGAACTAAATTTTCAAAAGCTAGACTTGTGACAACTGGCGACAGAAACAATAAAATCAATGTAATATTAATTATCCATTACTCACTACTTCTCCTTACAAAATAATTTTTAAGCAAACCCTACTTTCTACTCCCTAAACAAAAAAGAGGTCGTTACCGACCCCCAAACAAGCAAACTTACCAACTTTATCTATAAATTTTACATTAAACCTGTATTAGTACCTTGTTTACCAGTAGCCAACTCTACTTTCATGATTTTTCCACCCATTTTCATAATTCTTTGTTGTTCCCTAAACCAATTGTCATAAGGAACGAGTTTAGTGAAGTAGGTGTTTTGTAATTCTCTTTGAGTACGAATTCTGGTCTGACTGGGTACACAAGCAGTAATTTTGAACATTCTCATGATTTGATTCCTCCTAACCTAAGTTGTCAAAAAATTCTTGGTTAAATTGAGAGCCATTCAAACTCTAAGCTCTCAGCTATGTTTTATCTTAAAAGCTACTTTTCTTTTTTCTACCTTTCTTGAAGCGTCAGGTAATCGCTAATCTAACAAAGGTCAGGAGTCAGGAGTCAATACTAGATCGTCAAAACTAATCTTTTACTTCGCGCTCGTAAGACTAAGCCTTAAATGAACTAGCACTCACTCTAGACTTCCTGCACCTATACATTTGCTATTTGCTACAAGCCTGATTCAGCCTAAAGCTAGCTCAAGCCAGAACAAATATAGTCGAAGTAAACACCCATTTCTTTACCAGCATCAGCACCAGTTAGACTAGCAGTGACTTCTTTCATAGCTTGAATAGCTTGAACAGTGGAAGAAACAGGAACACCTAAAGAATTATAGGTTTCTTTCAAACCATTAAGTACGCGCTCGTCTAATATAGAAGGATCGCCAGCTAACATAGCATAAGTAGCGTAGCGAAGATAATAGTCGAGGTCGCGGATACAAGCAGCATAGCGACGAGTGGTATACATATTACCACCAGGACGAGTAACATCAGAGTATAGTAAGGATTTAGCTACAGCTTCCTTAACAATACTGGCTGCGTTAGCACTGATTACGCTAGCTGCACGAACTCTTAATTCACCAGTTTGAAAATAGTTTTTGAGCTTGTCCATAGCAGCACCATCTAGGTACTTGCCTTGAACATCAGCAGAATTTATAACAGAGGTAATTGCGTCTTGCATAGTTTCGTTTCCTTATCTTACCTAGTCTTAAATGCCTTAATACCGACAATTTAGTCTAGTCTTTTTTTTTAGATAGCCTTTTTTGCCAACAGAGAAGTTAAACTACCCTACTGCATTGCTCCGATAACATAATCGAAGTAAGAAGCAGCTTCTGATGTATCTTCAGCAGACATCATCGCAGTAGCAACATCTTTCATTTCTTTAACACTTTGAGCAACTGCACCAATGTCAGTTCCCAAAGATTTGTACATTTCGCGTACTCCTACTAGACCAATTTCTTCGATAGGAGTTACATCTCCAGCAACAACACCATAAGTGATCAGACGGAGATAGTAGTCCATATCGCGCAAGCAAGTAGCAGTCATTTCTTCGCCGTAGGCATTACCACCTGGGGAAACAACGTCAGGACGTTTCTGGAATAAAGCGTCACCTGCTTGTTTAACAATGCGCTCACGAGATTCTGTTAATGTTTGAGCAATGCGCAAACGGCTTTCGCCAGAAGTAACAAAAGCTTTGATTCTCTGCAATTCGCCAGGACTCAAATAACGAGCTTCGGCATCAGCATTCACGATCGATTTCGTGACGATACTCATAGATGGATTCCTCCCAATAAAAATGAAACCAGATTTGCGTGAGTTACCTTCTCTTGATTTTTAATCTTATTATTCAAGTAAGGTTTCCAGCTACTCTCGTCTTACAGTGTAATCTTTTTTTGCTATTGCAATCAAGGCTTAAATTGAAGACATTATGAGCTAGATTTTGCGAATAATCTCTAGCTTGAGACTAGATAAAAATTCACTACAGATTTTGCTGGCAAACTCTATAGAGTAGATTACTATTTTTTGCCCCTTGATTTTCACCATTTAGCTAGAAATTAGTATTACAGCTAGTTGAACCAAGAGGTTAAATGTGGTTGCTGATTTAACAAACCTTTACATCTACATCAAATCAATACTTAGATTAAAACTGCGAGTTGTCGATTTTATTTTCATTTAAGTGTTGCTTAGTTAGGTGAAATCCACCTTTCTATCCAACACAGAAAATTTTGGCTAATACAGCAACCTGACCCAATTATTTTGCGATATTAAGCTCGCTCACACTGTTTTTTCTTAATAGAATGTAACATTTTTCTGAGAAAAAACTGAATTTCTGGTAAAAAAAGTTAACTTGTGTAACAGCATGAGCAAACTAGCAGACAAGAGTACAGTAAAGAAGAAAATTATTTTCTTTTTACTAGAAAACTCAAGCCTACTTACTCTTCGAGTATTTCCCTTTGATTTGCCGTTGTTAAATATTTAACTTAAACATTTAACTTAGCTGGCTCGAAACTAGGGACTACAATATCACTGTTTTGTTTAGTGAGTTGATTGTATAGCTTTTCAGTATTAGGGAAATTAGCAGCAGGTAAGGTGGGGAAACGTCGGTAAGGGACAGTATCTTCACCAAAAACTTGAAGATATTCCATACTGTCTACCATTGCCCCAATAAAGCCACGAATACCTTTAGTTGCCAAAATACTATTGTATTTTTGAATTTCTCGTTGATTTAGTGGTGCGCGTCCTAAGAAGTGCTTTGTACCTAACTCAATCACTTTAGTGTTGGGATAGGGAGTATAAAACTCTTTAATGTAAAGTTCTGAGCAGCCTAACCCTTCGATAAACTCTTTAACGGTAATTTCTTCGTTACCTAACCTACTTTCTAAAGAAGTAAATTGAGTTTGTACTATATAGGGATCGAGGTCTCTTTCAAAAATCTGACGATAAGCTGCTGCGATCGCATTTTTGAGAGCTACCTTATCCGTAGTATTGGTTAGTTTGAATATTTTGGTTTGCTGTCTTTGTACTGTTACACCCTGTTGTATTCTTTGAGTTAATTCTGCACCTGCGCGGGGTATACTAACCTGACCTAATTCTACAAAACGCGGTGTATCTTTTTTCTCAACCTTCGCCCCAATACCTTCGCCAATAGACCCAGGACGAGCTTTACGCAACTGCAAGCCACCAGGAGTCAAATAACGCTCGTAAGGAACAGTATCTTCCCCAAACGCTTCTGAGTATTCTGGGCTATCAAGAAAAGCATCTACTAAAGCATAGAAGCCTTTTTTAGCACAAATATCAAAGTATTTATTCATCTCTTGGCGACCATAAGTAGGACGACCTAAAAGACGACGATGAATATATTCAACTGCTTTAACTACGTACATAGATGACCAGTACATGTTACGGAAGACATCAGATTTAGCCAAAATCCGAATAAATTCCCGTACAGTAATTTCACCGTTTTCTAGTTTGGTTTCTGCTGCGGTTAAACGCTGACCATCATAGACATCTCGTCCAAATACTTGACGATAGCAAGCGCGAACTAGTGCTTGTGTAGAAGTTTCTGAAAACTTAACTCCAGTTCCATTAGCAGCACCTGGTAACTCATTATTTAAACGGAATACTTTTGCTCCTAAAGACCCAGGAAATTCTCCCCTAGCAGAAGGCTTACTATTTTGGTTATTAATAGCAGGACCACGATGAATCAACAAACGCTTAGTGTCTTTGTTGAAAGGAGATGGACTAGCATTGGGATTGCGAGTTTCTTTAGGGAAGATTGCGCCAAATTGAATCTCTAAGGGGTCATTACCCGAACCATAGACGTGTTGATCTGGTAAAGGTCGATCGTATTTAGCAAAAGTAGTTACAAATTGAGGAACTTTGCGGAAAGGCGCACTGTAGTTAAACAGTTCTTGTTGCATTCCCCAGTTCCGGCACTCTTGGGCTTCTTGACCTAAACCACGAATATAAGGAACTGTTTCTTCGCCAAAGTAATCTGAGTACTCTTGAGAATCTACTAAAGCATCCACTAATGCTCCTAAGCCACCATCAGAGACGATCGAGAAATAGTTTTGCACTTCTTCGCGGGAAGAGGGTCCTCGACCCAAAATATGGCGAAAAGCAAGTTCTAATGCCCGGCTGTTGATAAAAGGCTCAAAGAATTGCTTGCGATATAAAGGAGATTTACAGAGACGACGCACAAATTCTTTCATCGAGATGTCGCCATTTTTTACCTGAGATTCCAGATAAGAAATAGATTGGTTGTAGGCGCGAGTGATATCTCTTTCAAAAATTTGCCGATAAGCTGCCTTGATAACGGATTGTTTTTCTAGGGTTGACAATCCAGGCTTCATCACGAATTTTTGTCTTCTTTCTGCTGCATTAAAGTAGCTTTGGGGTAGTTGTAAGCCCTGAGCATCGGTAGAAGGACGCTGACGTAGCTTGTCTGAAGGAGTAGCTGCTTTAAATTCTGAGATAACTACATTGAAGTACTCAACAACTATTTCTTGTCCTTCGGGATCTCTCGCGAAATAGTCGCTTGCTGCTGCCCGCATTTCCTGCAAGGCTACAATTGTTGCATCAGCAGAACAAGCATTTTCAATTACTTCTCTGAGTCCTCTGACATTAACCACCAGAATATTGGGGTCTCCTGCCACAATTGAATAAGTTACGTAACGCAAGAACCAAGATAAGTCCCGCAGAGATTTCTGCATATTACTAGGACCATATCTGGTTACATTGATGGGTCGAAAGCCTGGAGGAATAGGTCCAGTGCTGGTAAATAAAGAGCGCAAACCACTAAATATACCACCACCGTTCTTACCAGTTTTACTTTCTATATAAGTAACTGTACCTAAAGCAGCTTGCTGTGCCGAAGTTTGTACTCCTGCTAATGCCATTGCTGGTTCATCTTCTGGAGGCTTTTCTAGGTAAGACAGGGGAGATCCACCTGTAAAAATGCGATTAGCTGCACGAGAAACAATTAAGTCAGAATTATTGGTTAAGGTTTGAGCTATTTCTAGCCGTTTTGCACCAGATTTATAATAAGCCGTTAATTCATTAAGTTCCCCTCTTTCGGGAAAGCGGTCTTGCTGTTCTGCTTGCAAAATAGTCGAGACCGCTACTGTTTGATAAAGTTGAGGACGGGCTAATGAACTGCCACCACTTGCCGTTACACTCATTGGATTTTAAGTATGCTTTTTAGTTATAGTTCAGCTTTTAGATTAAAACTTTTCGGTCTTTCTGAGGGGATTTATTAAGAAGTGTGTATTTTGAGCTAGAGTTTTTAGTTCAGAAAATATTCTTTAATAATCATCAAAGTTGCCTAGCGACGAATGAAAGAACGTTTTTTTTCTATTGAGATGCGAGCAATATTCAGTCAAGATTTGTAACGTATTCTTTTTGCAACTGATTATCACTCAAGATCACTATCAATATTATTTGTGATACTTATCCTTGACATTTTTAGTAGAAGTATTTTTTAGTAACAATTAATATATAAATCAAATCCCCGATCGCCTGAATAGTCGATCGAGCTAAGCCTGGCACTGCGCGAGACCTTCGGTAGTCGCTGTCGCGAGGCTACGCTGGCTCGGAACGAGATCGCAATCTGCTTCTAACTAGTCTCTATGAATTTACGAATTCATCTAAGCAGGAATAGCATTTCATACTTAATTTCCATGACTATGCCTACTAGAAGCAGAAAATGGATAATCAATCCCGATATTGACAGCATTCTCCAATTTCTTTGTCTGGAGCGAAAAAAGCTAAAAGCAGCTAAAATTAGACTACTAGTAGGAATTACAATAACTAGCCACAAAGTAAAGGTTGGAGCGTAATATAAAGGCTTGGCAATTAGCTCTAAAAATGGGTGGCAAATAATGTGAATCAGTATATTATTGTAAGCACCAGAAATACTTGGATATTTACAAGCGTTTGAAGCAATTTCCAAAGAAAGTATGATGGCGATTAAAAGCTCAATTACTGCTAGCACAAATGAAGCGATCGCATATTTCCTTGCTATTTTCTGAGAATAAACCATTCCAAATTATGCTGTTGTTATTAAAATTTTTGATTTGATTCCTTAAATGTTATGTTTTTTTCAATCTTGACTAATTAAAGATTCCTGCAAGATTTTGTATCTAAAAAATGTACTTGCTCAATTAACACTTGATTCGGGTAGTTAACAGTTTGAAGTTTTCTCAAACTTACGCCTTCAGATAATTGACAATTTTTGAATACAGGAATCTCAAAAATTTTCTTTGTCCCTATAAGCTTCTTTAATTAGTTGTGGGTATAAAATTAAAAAATAAATCCACCAAACAAAAATAGGTATAGATAAGACAACGGTAATCCAGATAATTTTAGTGATTAGCCAACTTCCAGCAATAATTGAAACTCCTGTAAGGATAATTGACCAAGGTTGACACCACCAAGGTTTATAGTTCCAGATGCTGAAGGATTTTTGCTCTAACTTAGTCACTAAAAGAAGTCCGTATTATCTAGAATTGCTTACTAGCAAATAGTAACGTGAGTTGGGATATTTTTGCTTAGTTCAAGTAAATAAACTGTATCTTTTTAGCAAAGCTTCTATCATTTTAGGTAAAGTCTTTTTTAAATCCCTAGGAGTTTTATAGATTAATTGCTTATATCCTGAAAAATCAAAAGGCAATTCTCCAGTTAAATCAGGACGTTCCATCTGTAGAAGTAGAATATATCCTTTGTCTTTACTTTCTAAAGCGTAACCGATCTCTACACAGACATTAGGACTAAGAAGCAGATGAGATTTATTTTTATCTCCCGGAATACTAGCGATAGGTGTCCCCTCAGCAATAAAAAGGAGACTCTGCCGAATTTTTCTCAATTGACTGTTGCTAAGGCGTAAAGGAGAGTCTTGAGGACGAGGAGCAATTTCTAAGATTAGAGGTAGACGCGATCGCTGACTAAGTTTTTCAATTGTTTCTGCTAGGATAGCTAAAGTCTCTTCCCTACTGTCAGGATATTCAGTTTGAGGACTGTAGTATATGGTTGGTTCTAGCCCTAAAAGAGCTTCTTGTTTACTGAAATAGATTTCTTGAGAAACTAAATCAATATTAGAGATAACATAGTTACCACTGCCTTCGATATAAAACTCAATGGTTTCTCCCTCTAGATAACGCGAAAACCAGTCAGAGCTTTCTATAATCAGGCGATCGTCTAAAAAATCTGCCCTTAAACCTGATTTAAGTAAACTGTTTCTGCTTAAACGCAGATGACAGGGTTTTTGAATTACATTCCTGATTGGTTCGTACTGTTCTAGATACCAAGCTTTGAGTGGGATAATTGCCATGATGCTTTACTGGAAGACACAGTATCCTCATATCGAAATATAAGCATACAGTAATTATGTATCTTAGCAGTAAGAGCTTACATCTTCACCACATTCATCAGCTAAATAGGAGATGGCCCGAAAGCGCAAAGCGACTACCTCGTTATAGAGAGGGTTTAGTTTACATAAAGGAGGAATACTAATAATTGTATGTCCAAATAGCTTGATTTTCCTTTCAAAGGGACATTGGGTGGGAATCAGTTTACAAAGGCGATGAGCGAAATTGCGATCGCTAATGCTGATATTGTCTAGCCACTTTCTAAGCGGATTTAACAACTGGGCTTTTTTGGATAGCCGTAGTTTTTGTTTATGTTTCTGGGTTTGTTGATTGTTGTTAAGCCAGGTAGCTACAATCAGTTTTTTTGCTGTATAATGTTTTACACTCATGATTAATTAATTCAATTTACTCTTGGGGCTGCTTTTGTTGAGCTGCCCCTAGTGTTTTTACGTCTACCTTCACAGATTAATGCTTTATCTTGATTGAGAATAGAATAGAAAGTTCTAAACAATCAAACACTAACCCCTCAAAGATAATAAAGTTTGAAATCCACTCATGATTTGCTAATTAAGCGATGAAAAGTACTCAATTTGCTCGCTTGATTATGATTCTGTCTGATATTTTAGAACAATGACATTAGCAAGATCACTGAATATATGTGAATCTTCGCTGAAGTTTTTGTGTAGATTTAACATAAGTGTTGACTAACTATTAATTACTCAACACACTGTTATAATCTTTAATTCAAATTACAAGTTAATTGTAAAAAGATAGAAAAATACAAAGTAGAATCTACTTTTATTAACTTGTTTTAAGCGAAAAAGTTTACATAGAACAATCCTTATCTAATAATTAACAGAATTGTTAAATTTAAGGGCAGATAGAAAGCTTACACTAATTGCTTAGTTGTCATTGGTGAAAAAGAAGATAATATTTCCTTCCTTGTACAGATTTAGAGTTACCGAGACATAGTATAACGCCATCTTAAATAAGAGGCACTGTTGTTTAGTATCAATCACTACTAAAAAGTAAAATTAATGCTGATTTTTTATTGAAATTAGAATATTTTTAGGTAACAAATAGATAATTGAGGTTATTACTTAAGTAATTATTACTAAAGTAAATCTCGGCAATTAATCATTTAATCTTAAAATTTTAACTTACTTGACACCCCTGAATATGTGCTTGATTTTGATGTAAGCATTCTTTTTTAGGCAGTGTAAAATAGAAGGTAGAACTTTTACCTACTAAAGATTCTACCCAAATCTCTCCGCCATAGCGTTCGACAATTTTTTGACAAATAGTTAAACCTACACCTGTCCCTGGATACTTATTTTGCGAATGTAATCTCTGAAAAACTTGAAAAACTTTGTGACGATATTGCTTTTCAATACCAATTCCGTTGTCTTTAACAGAGATTAACCATTGCTTTGGTTGAGATATAGTATCAATTTCAATTTTGGGATTATCTTGACCACGAAATTTGATGCTGTTCGTAATCAAATTTTGTAATAGCTGACCCATCTCTACAGGATTAGCTATCACTTTAGGTAATTTTTTAACTATAATTTCTGCTTTATTTTCAAGAATACTTGCTTTAAGATCTATAACTGTCTGTTTTAATGTTTCTTCCAAATTAACACAAATCCAAGTTTGTTCACTATTACCTGCACGATAATAAGCAAGCAAATCTTGAATTAAAGTTTGCATACGGTTAGCACCGTCAGAAATATAGCTAATGTATTCATCTGCTTGAGCGTCCAAAAGCTCTTTATATTCTTGTGCCAGTAATTGAGTAAACATACTCAAACTTCGCAGAGGTGTTTGCAAATCATGAGACACAACATAAGCAAACTTTTCTAACTCTTGATTAGAATGGAGTAACTTTGTATTGATATGCTCCAATTGTTTTTTTGCCTGGAGCAATTCATCTGTACGTTCGGCTACTCTTTGTTCTAATTCTTCATTTAGAGTACTTAATAGATGTTGGGATTGCTTTAATTTAGCTTCTGTTTGTTGACGAATATAAATCTCTTGACTTAACTGCCTATTTTGCGCTTGCAAATGCGCTCGCATGCGTTGTAGACTCAGATGAGTCTTAATTCGTGCAACCACTTCTTCTTTGTTGACAGGTTTGGTTACGTAATCTACTCCTCCCAATTCAAACCCTCTAATCTTATCTGCTATATCCGTTAAACCAGTCATGAAAAGTACAGGAATATCTCTAGTCTTGGGATTAGCTTTTAGCTGTTGACAAACTTCAAAACCATTCATTCCAGGCATAAGAATATCGAGCAAAATAATATTTGGTTCAATATATTCAGCTTGATTTAATGCTGATATTCCGTCTGAAGCAATAGAAACAGTAAAACCACCAGATTGCAAATAATCAGATAATACTTCTAAATTAGTTAAAGTATCATCAACAATTAAAACAACATCAGCACGAATAGTATCATCAGTTTTTTCCTGTTGGTTTTTGGCTATGGTAGTTTCTGGTTGCAAGGATTTGACATTTCTATGCTGTCTATCATTGGAATGATTGAAAACAGATATTTTTTTGGTTCTGCTCATATATCCTTAATTGAAAAAATATCTTAAATTCTTAAGAAACTATGCCTTTGCCATTTAATTTAAACTAATTTTTAATTAACTTAAGTCTAAATTAAGTTTTTATGGACTGAAATCAGTTAATTTACGGATTTTTGAGTTTGCTTTTAGTTAACCATTTAGTCTTTTTAGTTAGAACCACAGGAAATATTTAGCAAATCTAAAGAGTTATGATAATTAAACAAATGATTTTGTAGTAATGTTAATCTTTGTCAAGATAAAAAGTGACTATTGCTATTCTAACAATTGGCTTATATTTTTACCTTGCTAGACCTTGTATTGTAGCGATCGATCTTGCTCTTGTTATTGTTTTTTTATTAATTAATTTTATTTTTGACTTGAAGAAGAAACACTGTTTAAAACCAAAATTGCCTTTTTCGAGTCTTTTTCTGCTAATTGCTGCTTAATCCCACGCTCCCAAATAATATTATACTTTTGTTCGAGTTCTTTTTGATTAACAGGATGAACTATTCCAGTGAATAATAACTCTTGATTATTGAGAGGAATAGGCTGTCCAGTTAAATTGATAACTACTAAATCTTCGGTAGTAATAAATTGCTTATTTTTTACAGCTACAGTATTAGCATTAATAAATTCTTCTTCCAAACTATTTTCTTCTTTAATTATTTCTTCAACAGTGGGGTGGATTTCAGCTTGTGTTGTTTGCAACATATTATGTTCCACAGTAGCAAAAAATGATACTAAAGATAGAAGTAATGTGGTTGTAACAAGATTAGCTAATAGGCAATATTTTAGCATTGTATTTTTCTCTCACTAAATGATGTAGAGTTTCATTATCATCTTCCGAAGAAATAATGATGAGGAATAAGTTATGGCGTATTTTATTATTCTCTTGTTAAATTAGGTTTTTTAGATCTGTCTACCGATATAAAGTTTCTATGAAGAGAATGGACAGCCTAACTTTGCACCCATTAAATGACTTGGAAGCTAATTAGGGTTTGCTGAAAAAGTAGTCTGTGAGGATAAGTAATGAGTAATAAGTAAGGAGTAATGAGTTGCGCATTACTAAATTTAATTTTTGCTCCTAAATTTTCTCAAA
>JAAUYI010135816.1_pt1 | contig 15309 bp, 15 predicted proteins | sample 7278041 | NCBI WGS metagenome assembly JAAUYI01 (sample SAMN14350216, study PRJNA611818) | marine sediment metagenome | isolation source: surface marine sediment (0.6m) | place: French Polynesia: Moorea | collected 2018-08
CCCATCGGTAACATTATCAATTATTATTGATAGCCGATCGCCAATTGCCTTACCTATTAACCCCTTGGTGCTAATTGACAAAAGCAAAGTAGTAGTAGCTGTGAGGATTTTAGAAAATCGTGACACAAATTCGTGACACGATTTTTATTTACGCCCATTCCCTTTCTGCTCTGAACCCAAAATATCTATAAGTTATACACAGTATTACATACTAGAACTAGAGCAACAGAGTAAATAGCTGATTTGACAGAATTGCCAGTTAATGATAGGAGATAGCTGGTTATTTTGCTTGGGGAAATAATTGGGGAATTAACTTTACTGGATAGATAACAAGATGGAAATTTATTGTAAACTACTTGATTTCGATCGTACTTTTGGGGAATAGTTGGGGAATAGAAATAAATCCCATTTGTTTTTTTATCAAGCAACTCAGTTGGTAAGTTAGCTGATTTGTAATCAGAGAGCGGGTTTATGAACTGTAAGCTGGCAACAGGACTCGAACCTGCGACCGGCTGATTACAAATCAGCTGCTCTACCAACTGAGCTACGCCAGCACAGTATCTTATGTTAGCGGATTCATCTCTAAATTACAAGTCTTTTCCCCAAAAAAGTTCAAAAACTAGTTCTAATAGCAATTTTAGACAGAGATTAAGATAAATAATTTATAGCGGGTTATGCCATATTGCTTTCAATCGCCCACCGAGCCAATTCAGTCCGATTATTTAAGCTAGTTTTATTAAGCATGTTGGAGACATGACTTTCAATCGTGCGCTGACTAACCTTTAATTTTTCGGCAATTTCGCGATTAGCCATGCCTTTTGCTACTAACTGAACGACTTTTATTTCTGTAGGTGTAAGTTCTACATTATGAGGAACAATAATAGTAGGACCACCACCATCTAATCCCATTGGACGTCCTTGTTGCCAACGTTTAATTTGATCTAGAGATGATTCTACTTGAGCTACTAATTCTTCAGGTTCAAACGGCTTTACCATATACACGTCAGCACCTTCGTTTAAACCTTTTACTCGGTCTTGACTTTGACCTTTAGCGGAGAGGAACAAGACGGGAATTCTGTTAGTGCGGGGTTCTTCCCTAATATGTTTGACTAAAGCATAGCCATCCATTTCTGGCATCATCACGTCGCAAATAATCATATCAGGAATATTTTGCTCTAGAATATCTAAAGCTTCCCTACCGTTTTCTGCGGTCATAACCTGATAACCTCTAAACTCTAAATAGTCTTTAACTAACAAAATTAGGTTAGGGTCATCATCAATCAGTAGCAGTTGTTTACTATCCTTTTGAGAGTTTTCTTTCATAGGTGACAATCTAGATTGTGGTGCTGCTTCAATTGGCTTCATTTTTCATCCATAATATCTATCGAAGTTCTCCGAAGATGACCGAATGGGGATAATTTAATAATGTGTTAATTTAGCTTAGGTATAAATTAGGTGGTAGAAAGTTATGCAACTGTACAATTACATACTTTGCAATTAATTTTTCCCTTCACTGTCTTACTCAAAAGCTTTGTAAGCTTTATTTTGTGATATTAACCTGTAGTTTTCATTACTGCCAATAGTTGATTAATTAATTACTAATACTGATACTTTCTCTTATACCCAGTCTCTATCTTACCCGAGTTTAAATATAAACGCACTTAAAAGAAAACAACAGTAGTTTTATCTCAAGTCTAACTCAATATTTAAAAATGACTCAATTTAAACAAATAATTAATGAAATAATCCAATCTCGCCGTTCCACTAAACCTCGCTTTTTTAACGGAAATAAGATTGATAATAGTATAATTTGGCAAATATTAGAAAATGCTAATTGGGCTCCAACCCATGGTTTAACACAACCTTGGCGTTTCAAGGTTTTTACGGAGAATGGACTAAAAAAATTAGCAGATTTTCAAGCAAATTTATATCAACAACTGACTCCTAAAGAAAACTTTAAGCCAGAAAAGTTTGAAAGAATGAAGACAAATGTTCTTAAGTCTTCTCACGTAATTGTTGTTTGTATGCAAAGACAAAAATCCGAGAAAATACCTAGAATTGAAGAAATAGAAGCGGTTGCTTGTAGTGTACAAAATATGGCTTTAACTGCTCAAGCCTACGGCATTTGTAGTTTTTGGGGTTCGGGAGGAGTAACTTATACTCAAGAATTAAAAGAATTTCTGCAATTATCTGAAAAAGACCTTTGCCTGGGATATTTATACTTGGGATATAGCGATAATCCCGCGGGTCATAGCCGTCGTAGTCCAATTCAAGAAAAGGTTGAATGGTTTGATTGAGCTTATTTTTTTAGTTTATAAATTGAGTAATTCCGTCAGCTGTTTTTCATTGAGTTGAGGAATACCTAGTTCTCGTGCTTTAGTAAGTTTTGATCCAGCATTTTCTCCAGCTATTAAATAGTTAGTTTTACTGCTTACTGCATTAGTTACTTTACCTCCTGCTTGCTCGATTAGTTTTTGAGCTTCGCTACGTTTTAAACTCGGCAAAGTACCAGTAATAACAAATGTTTTTCCAGCTAAAGTATTGGTATTTGAAGTATTATTATCTACGGAGTTATTGGCAAAATAAAGTTGTAAACCGATTACTTTTAAAGACTCTATTAAAGCTAAATTAGCAGGATTTTTAAACCACTGAAAAACTGAAAGAGCTATCTCTTCGCCAATGCCATAAACTGACTCTAGAGAAGGGATAGAGGCTTGAGATAATAACTCGATAGTGGGGAAGTTTTTAGCAAGTATTTGGGCGTTTACACTACCTACATAGCGAATACCCAAACCATATAATACCCTAGCATAAGCTCGCTCTTTAGAAGCATCGATCGCTCTAACTAAATTATCAGCAGATTTTGCTCCCATCCTTTCTAAACTGGCAATTTGTTCTACCGTTAAAGTGTAAAGATCGGCAATAGATTTGACTAGATTATTATTAACTAAAAGAACAACTATTTTTTCCCCTAAACCGCGAATATCTAGAGCATCGCGGGAAGCCCAATGCACTAAACTACCTCGTAATATAGCAGGGCAAGAACTATTGACACAACGAGTGACAGCTTCTCGGGCAGGACGAATTAAGGCGGACTTACACTCTGGGCAGTGAGTGGGCATTTGATAGGGTTGAGTATTAGAGGGACGTAACTCCGTAATAACCCTGACAACCTCTGGTATAATTTCTCCTGCTTTACGTATAATTACGGTATCGTTAACACGAATATCTAACTGGGCAACGCGATCGCTATTATGGAGAGTAGCTCTCTGTACTGTTGTCCCTGCCAACTGTACTGGTTCCATTACTGCCATAGGTGTAACTGCGCCAGTTCTACCTACATTGACGATGATATCTTTGACTACAGTAGGAACTTCTTCGGCTGGATATTTAAGTGCGATCGCCCAACGAGGAAATTTTTGCGTAAAACCTAATTGTCGTTGTAAATCGTAATTGTTAAGTTTTACTACGACTCCATCAGTCATGTAGGGGAGATTATCTCTGGCTGTCTCCCAATACCGATAGTATTTGGCTACTTCTGGTAAAGATGGGCACAATTGACGATGAGGATTAACCAAAAATCCCATCTCTTGCAGTAATTCTAAAGATTCCCATTGAGATTGAAGGGGTGTACTTTCTGAAGATGTAGATAGATGAAGAGTATAAGCAAAGAAATTTAATCTACGCCGAGCGACAATTTTAGAATCTAGTTGACGTAAAGTTCCCGCAGCAGCATTACGAGGATTAGCAAAGAGAGATTCTCCTCGATTTTCTCTTTCTTGGTTAATTTTTGCAAAGATATCTAGGGGTAAAAAAGCTTCCCCCCTTACTTCTACAACATTGGGTGGATTATCTAAATTGAGTCGGAGAGGAATAGTACGAATAGTCCGAACATTTTGAGTAATATCTTCTCCTGTAACTCCATCTCCTCTGGTGACACCCCTAACAAAAACACCATTTTCGTAGGTTAAAGCTAAAGCCGAACCATCAATTTTTAACTCACAGACATAACTAAAATTTTCTGTATCTGGTGCTTGCCTTTGCCATTTAGTTTCCCATTTGGCTAATTCTTCTAGATTAAAAGCATTCTCTAGACTGTAGAGAGGGATATTGTGTCGAACAGAAGTAAATTGAGATGCTGGTTTATCTCCTACTCTTTGAGTAGGGCTATCGGGAGTAATTAATTCGGGATACTGGCTTTCTAAATCTTGTAGTTGACGATAAAGTCGATCGTATACAGTATCCTCCATAATGGGATTATCGAGGACGTAGTAAGCGTATCCTGCCTGTTGTAATTGCTGTCTGAGTTGTTGTACTTTTTGTTTGATTTCTGGTGTGATTTCTGGTGTCGCTGCTGTCACGATTACTTATTCCTGCGATAACTTAAAACTAACTAACAAGTAGCTAAAAACTAAAAACTAAAAACTAAGAACAATATCGATCGAGTAACTCGATCGCTAAATCGGTTCCATTAGGTTGTACTTGTATAGTGTAGGCTTCTGCTTCAAGCTCACGGTGATAGGAATGATAACGGAAAAAGTAGGGTTTAGTCACCATGGGTGGAGGTATATCTAAACCTAGAGTTTTTAAACTTTTCTCTCCCGCACAACTTTGAGCAGCATGAACGGCTTCATGGACGAGAGTTGGTTGAGCTATATTTAACTCAAAGACAACAGGATTAATCCAGATAGTTTTGGAATTATGTCTCAATAAACCGAAAGCTCCTCTTTTGGGTGGTAACTCCAGACGAACTTCAAAACCATAACTCTCTAAAACTTGACGTAGGCTAGTAAATTCCGTGTCGGCAGAAACAAGGCTAGATGCCAAGAGAAAGGATATAAGCATAAAACAATTCCGAACTACGAACTTCTAATTCCGAACTCAACTTTAATCGCGAGAGTCCCTACTTTCAAAGCAAGTGAGTCGAAGAGAGCGAACAACGCTTAAAGTAGGGAGGGTGCTTCGCGCCGTCAGGCAATACATAGCTTGTTATTCCTCCTCAGCAACTTGACTAGTTACTTGAGAACTTTGAACTCCGAAACCACTATAGGATTTACCTGGGTCGCAACCGACTACTATAAATTGAGTTTTAGTATCAGAAGGTTCTTGAAGTAGCTGAACATAATAAACGCCCAGGTCATTCCATTTACCAACAGCCTTATTATCCCTAACCCATCTTCTGGCACGACTAGCCTTGGTTGGCATAGCTGGACTACCATCTGGATTTAAAACTGGTACTCTTGAATTGTGCATGATAGTGATAAACCTCATGTGAGTAAAAAGTCCCTACGAGCATCGGAATAAAGATATACTTGCCCCGAGCGCAACGTCTATAATCAGTAGACTTAGAGAGGTACAAACTAGGGAAATATTTGTACGTCTGTGCCATATTCCAACTCACGCTCTAGTAAACACTTAGCTCTAGACTGATTTCTAAAGCCCCTTCCGAGCGCGAAGCAAGGGAGGGGTTGTTTACTATAGTTGTAAATTTCTTTTGCCTTCTACTGCGATGAGATCGCCTTGGGTTGAATAATTGAATAATAGGTGTTAAATATAGTTTTACGGTAAAACTTTAAGGTAATGGCATCAGCAGAAAACCAAGAGCAGCCAGCAGCTAATCAACCTTCCGCAAATTCAGCAAAACAAGAATCTCTCGAACAACAAGAATCTGTCGTCACTCCCCCAGAAAATATAACCGTCAACTCAGAAAGTTTAACCGAAGAAGTTAGTCAAGTCCAACCAGAAATACCCAAAAAAAATAATGAACCTAGTTCTTCGGTAATTCGATCGCCATCATATATTGCTGATGAAGAAAAAAAAACAGAATCTACCTCTTCTCAGGTAACTACAGAAGCTGTTGCCAACTCATCTCAAAAAGATGAATATAAAGATTGGTGGGATGTAATATTAGATGAAATTCGCTCTTTTTTGCCAGAATCTATGAATAAGTCTCTATCAGATTGGGCTTTAACCGCCATTGTTTCTAGTTTGATCGTTTTAATTTTATCGATTTCTGTACTTTTATTACCATCAAGAGCATCAGGCGATTTACTTCCAGAATCAACGGAGATGGTATCGATACCAGAACAAGAAATAGAAATTACTATCGATTCAACCCCTACAGAAGAAACAGAAAAGACAGACACTCTCTCAGACTCCTCCAAGACAGTATCGATACCCGAACAAGACATAGAAATTACCATCGATTCAACCCCTACAGAAGAAACAGAAAAGACAGACACTCTCTCAGACTCCTCCAAGACAGTATCGATACCCGAACAAGACATAGAAATTACCATCGATTCAACCTCTACAGAAGAAACAGAAGAGACAGAAACTTCATCTGAAATATCTACCCCAGTAGAAATTGAAACTCCCAAAACTTTAGTTGCCCCGAAAAAACCAGAAAGTTTGACGGTTAAAACTACTCCTCCTCCTCAGCCAGTTTTAACTCCAGAACAAAATTTATTGAATGCAGTACAAGAAAAAGTAAGCAAAATTACTAATCAATATTCTGACGATTTGATTGTATCGGGGGAAGTAGATTTATTAAGTCGTCGTTTGCTGATCAAAGTAAACGATGATTGGTATAAATTAAACAAATCTCGTCAAGATGAATTTGCTAATGAAACTTTCAAAAGTTCTCAAAAATTCAATTTTAATAAATTAGAAATTCAAGATATGCACGATAATATTATTGCCCGTAGCCCCGTAGTTGGAAACAAGATGATAATCTTACAAAGAACAAATTAACCAGCATATTTCAATCTATCGTCAAATTTGGAGATCTAAATAAAAAGGTGGGAAAAAAATTGAACAATCAAATTCTAATTAGTCTTGCGGTAGTATTTATTTGCGGAATATTTGTCATCGTATCCGCGCTCGCGGGAAATGGAGATCGGCAAACAGCACTCGCTTCTGAATTAAAGCGAGATTCGTCAATTCCTGCCTTAGAGAAAGTCGAAGAACAATCCGCAATTAATTCTTCTCAATTAATTGCCCAAAATACAAACACAGAACAGAACAATAATGCTATGGATACATCTAACGCAGTGACTACATCTTCGGGATTAAAATATATTGTTATCAAAGAAGGAGATGGTGCAACTCCCAAAAAAGGGGATAGAGTAACTGTACACTATACAGGAACATTAGAAGATGGAACAAAATTTGATAGTTCCCGCGATCGCAATCGTCCTTTTTCTTTCAAAATAGGAGTAGGGCAAGTAATTGAAGGTTGGGATGAAGGAGTTGGTTCTATGAAAGTAGGCGAACAACGCACTCTAATTATCCCCCCTGAATTAGGTTACGGTGCGAGGGGTGCAGGGGGTGTCATTCCTCCCAATGCCACTTTAATCTTTGATGTAGAACTACTCAAGATTGGTGGATAAGCGAAAATTAATTCACGTTGTTAGGCAATAGGCACTGGTGACAAGTTAAGAGACTATACTGTTTGTCAATTGGTTTTTAGCTTTTAGTTTTTAGCGTCTTACGTGGTTGGACTTGCGGAGGAAACCTCCGCGTCCCCCACGCGCTTTTAGCTTTGGAGGAATTTTTATAAACTCTCACTTCTCAAAGCTGAATCACTTAAATACATATCTAGTGTCTAATATTAGTTTTAAACACTATATGTAGTAGTTAACATTGGTAACAAGTTAAGCTTGTAAGCAAGTTGTCAAGGGGGTTTGAGTCGAAGAGTGAAAGAAAAACTGGTCAGAACCACGCTGTCGATCTCGAAAGGGGGCAACTATTAGCTTTAGCTTTGGTTTTCGCTGTCTTTTAACAATAGCTAAACATTTCTGAATATCAGGACGGGCAAAATATTTAACTGGGTCAGAAGCCTCTCCTCTAGATGAAGCACCATGAAAATAATAAAGACCCCGATAAATCATTTCTAAGGAGATGCGATCTACGGGAAGTGATATTTCATCGGCAATAGCATCACCTAAATCGACTAAAACGGCATAGAATAACCAAGTCGCCCAAATCTGTAGTTTAATGCCATTAATTGAACCAGTCCAAAGATAACTCAGCCCTAACAGTCGCTTAACTGTATTAAAAGCATCTTCAATCCGCCACCGTTTTTGGTACAAATCGATAACAATATAAGGAGGTAATATTTCTGGGTCAAGCACCGAAGTTAAATAGGAACGCCAGACTTTACCGACTCTGACTTCAATCAAACGAAGAGTGAGAATGGGAGTCTTTTTTGTCCCAGAGCCAATCTTAACTAATCGATCGCGCAAGGCATGACCATCTGTAAAAACTTGTTGATACTCAATGGCGGCATTAATCTTAATGCGGGTAATAAAGTGAATTTCTTTATCGATTAATTTTTGCCAAAACAGAAAATGATAAAACCCCCGATCTAGCAAGAGTAAGGTATGGGCTGAAACTAAAGTGAGTAAATCCTCTTCAAAACGGGTATCTGAAGCACGGGGATTTTCCTGAAACCAGATTTCTACAGGCAATCGTGTGACCAAATCAATGACTACCCCCATCTTCCCTGCTAATTTTCCTGGGTTTACGGATTCTAAACTCTTGAGCTTGCGAAACAAAGCTTCCAAGGTTGAACCGTCAGCACACCAAATTTTGTCAAACTTAGATAAGGTAAATTGAACACTGTCGGGCAACGGTCGATTTTGACGAGCTGACCATCTGGCTTTCAGTTGAGGCAAGATTTCGTGAAAAATTTTCTGGAATAAAATAGCAGGAAAGGTTAAAAATCGTTGAGATAAGGCTTGTTGACTTACTTTTGTCCGCTTACACCATAAGAATCCTTCTGTTTCTAGTAATCGACCTAATTCTGTAACTCCTGGTACATCTCGCCACAATAATGTTAAGACCGCAGCTACCATTAAAGGCAGTGTCAGAATCCTATCTCTCAGTCCCAATTCTCGAAAAAACCGCGACTGAGAGGTAATTATTGGAGCTAATAAAGCGGTTAAGTGTTCAGCAATGACTCGATCTTCTACCATTGGTCGTTGCGTTTTTTTGGCGTGGTCTCGATTCAGTCTTTTACTCTTACCCATAGAGAAATCAAATCGCTCAATTGCTTATTCTCTATGAGTTTGACACGATTTAGGTTTTTACTTGACTTTTTTCTAATTTCTTTAACTTGTTACTAATGAACAAATTGACGAGGGTTACTACTACTTGCCAAAATAACCGCAGTTCTAATTGCTGGGATGTTTACTCCTTCATCTAAACAACGAATAGCGACTAAACCTTGTAATTCTCCTCGTTCAAATTGCTGCCTTAATCTTTCTCGTGTGGGTAAATCTGTATCAGCCGTATAAGTATTAACTCGATAGCCCAATTCCTTACCTAGAATGCGCGTAACTGCTTCTAGCTGCCGATTATAATCTGCTGCATAATTTTCTATATAACCATCACCACAATAGAAAAGAGTATGACTAGTATCTAATCTCGTTCTCATCAATTCTTTGAGTACAACTAACTTATTTGCTGCTGCACCAATTAAACGCGATCGCTTGACTAGTAAAGAAGTTAAAGTATCATTGTTATCCAAATTTTCATTTTTACTTAAAGCCCAACCAATTCTTTTCGTTAACTTGGCATAAATCAAAGCCTCAGAAGCAGTCAGCTTAACTAAAAGAGGATAATAAAAATAACCAACTAATGCGCCCTTTTTAATTGCCTCAGCTAAACCAAATTCTGGCTGTAATATTTTACCAAAATAAGCAAAAATAGCCTCTGTTCCTTCATCATCGTAATAGCGTTCTGGTGTTGCAGAAAGAGCAATACGTAAACCAATATTACGAGGCAAACTAACTTCTACTTTCGTAGAACCTAAATTATGAACTTCATCACCAATAATTAAAGTTTTAGCAGGAAAAAATTTCAGTTCCGATTGAACCCCCTGATTAATCAAAGTTGAATTAGTAGTAATAATAGTTAGAAAAAATTGATTATTAGCTCGAATATTATAAAGTTGTGTAGATAATTCAGCCTGCCAATTATGTACATTCTCAAAAGCAAGAATCGGTTGTAAATTAAACTTTTCACATTCTCTTTGCCACTGAGTAACTAGATGACGATAGGGACAAACAACTAGTAAAACTTGCAAACCAATTTGTTGATAAAGTTCTGTAGCAATAGCTAAAGCAATAATAGTTTTCCCGCTACCAGTAGCCATTTTTAGCGTTCCCCTGCCTCGATTACGAAACCAACTAGCTACTGCTTGTCTTTGATAATCTCTTAATTCAAGTTTGGGAGGTACCCTCGGAATCCCTAACAGATGATGCTGATAATTACCTTTATTTTCAGCAACCTTAATAGACTTATATTTTTGCTCGTATTTAGTTACTAATTTTGACCAATCAATATTGTCAATAAAATTATCTTTATCGATTTCATTACGATCGAGATCGAACTTATATCCGTATTTATCTGTATGCATTTATATAGTCTAATCATTATTATTTAAATTTATAATTCGTTCCCAACAAGCAAGCTCAACTTAATTTCAATAAAAAATAAGTATTAATACAATTAGCAATTAGCAATTAGCAAATTTAATTTTGCTATATTGAGAGAGGCGAAAAATAAAAACCTGATAAAAATTTAATTATGACTGTTAATTTGACTAAAGGACAGCGTGTCTCGCTAGAAAAAGTTTCTCCAGGACTAAAAGAAATATTTATCGGTTTAGGATGGGATATTAACGCTACTGATACTGGTGCTGATTTCGATATAGATGCGTCTGTTTTTATGCTAAACAGCAACGAAAAATTAATTTCCGATCGACACTTTGTTTTCTATAATAATCTTACCAGTCCCGATCCAGACCAATCCGTACAACAGAGAGGAGATAATCTTACTGGTGCAGGAGAAGGGGACGATGAAATAATCGATGTCAATCTACGAACAGTCCCGACAGAAGTAGCCAAAATTGCGATCGCTGTTACTATTCACGAAGCAGAACAACGAAAACAAAACTTTGGTCAAGTTAATAACGCTTTTGTACGCATTGTTAACTGTGAAAACGAAAAAGAAATAATTCGCTACGATTTAACCGAAGATTACTCGATCGAAACAGCTTTAATTATGGCTGAACTCTATCGTAAAGATGGTGAATGGCGCATGAATGCCTTGGGTTCGGGTTACGAAGGAGGATTACAAGCGTTGTTAGATCGTTACCAACAATAAGCAGGGGAGCAGGGGAGCAGGGGAGCAGGGGAGCAGGGGAGATAAAGTACCGTAAATAATTTACTTCATCTGTCGCCTTATCCCTATTCCTAGCATATAACCATTACTCATCGATCGACGTCGAATAAACTCACAAATGTAATCAACTAATAACTAGGAAAATATGGCAATTTCTCTCAAAAAAGGGCAACGCATATCTTTAACTAAAGAAGCCCCCGGTTTGAAGCAAATAATGTGCGGATTAGGTTGGGATGTTGCTCAAAGCTTTGGTGCTAGACAAATCGATCTAGATTCTTCGGTAATTTGCTTGAATGCCGATAAGAAATTAACCGATATTAAAAATATTATCTACTTTGGTCATCTTCGCCATTCCTCCGATGCCATCGCTCATCAAGGAGATAATTTAACTGGTGCAGGAGAAGGAGACGACGAAGTAATCAATCTAGATTTACCACTTATTCCCCCAGATATTTCCTATTTAGTCTTTGTAATTAATATTTATAAATGTCTCGAACGCCAACAAGACTTTAGTAAAGTAAACAATGCCTTTGTTCGTTTAGTCGATCGCTCTAATAATAAAGAATTAGCTCACTATAACTTATCTGGTAGTGAATATGCAGGTATGACAGGAATGATTTTAGCTGAAGTCTATCGACACAACAACGAATGGAAAATGGCAGCAATTGGCAATGGTTTCAAAGTCAAAGGTTTAGCAGATATGGCTAAAATGTATTCTTAAAGGTTTTCGATCGCCATATTGGACTTGGAATAATATAAGCATCTCAATTCTGTAACTTACTCAGGGCGAATATGATAGTAAAATTCAGGAATCGTCAACATACCTCTATTCAACCATGGATTCTTATTTTTTAATAATAACGGCTGGTTTTTTGGGAAAAAAGAATAAAAAGGGTTCTACTAATCCTAATGATGCCCAAGCTTACTTAAAAAGAGGTATTAGTTACGCCGAAAAAGGAAAATTAGAACTGGCTTTGAATGATTTCGAGCGGGCTATTTCTCTCGCTGCCGATGATGCTCTTGCTTATTTTCTTAGGGGTGTTACTTATAAGGAACAAGGAAAACTAGAACTGGCTTTAAATGATTTCGAGCGAGCTATTTCTCTTAATCCTCATGATGCTAAAACTTACTTGTTTAGGGGTATTATTTACGGGCAACAGAAAAAACAAAGATTGGCTTTGAATGATTTCGAGCGAGCTATTTCTCTCAATCCTAATGATGCCGAAGCTTACCACAATCGAGGTATTATTTACGCCGAACAAGGAAAATTAAAACTGGCTTTATAGGATTTCGAGCGAGTTATTTCTCTCGAACCTAATGATGCTAAAACTTACTTGTTTAGAGGTATTATTTACTCTAATTTAGGTAATCTTAGAGCAGCACGATCGGATTTAAAGAAAGCGCATCAATTATCTACGGCTCAAGGTAATATCGAAATTGCAGAAAAAGCTGCTAATGAGTTTAGGAAAATAGAGTAATAAAATAATTCGATCGCTAATAGCTATAATCGAGCTAGAAAAATTGACAAATAACATTTATGAAATCAACCATATCAAAACATATTGAAATTACTCCTGGTATTTGTGGCGGAAAACCTCGTATTGCTGGACATCGCATCAAAGTCCAAGATATTGTAATCTGGCATGAACGTATGGGAATGTCACCAGATGAAATTATTTATCATCATCCGACTATTTCCCTAGCAGATGTTTATGCAGCCCTAACTTATTACCACGATCATAGGGAAGAAATTAGACAACAAATTAAAGCTGTAGATGCCTTGGCTAGAGATTTACAGGGTAATAAACCTTCTCTGGTTCAAAAAATATTAAAAGCTGAAAATGTCACAAAAGATTAAAGTTTTTATTGAAATACGAAGCACAAAAACAAGATTACCTATCGCTACTTTACTCAAGCAGGACGACCTAGAGTAGTTAAATAAATTACCGCTTCTGCTTCAGGAATACCCAAAACTTGGTTTACTCGATCGTCAAAGAAACCACCAATCCCACTAACACCTAGATCGAGACGAATAGCAGCCAAATTCAATCTTTGACCCAAATGACCTGCATCCATATGTAGATAACGATAAACGCGATCGCCATATTTGGCAACGGCTTTATTTAAATCTGCTGTCTGGAAAACAATCGCACCCGCATCCCTACCTAAATTCTGTCCCAAACAGAGAAAATGTAGTTCTCGGCGAAAGTTTTTAAAGCGAATTTGTCTCAATTCTTGGGCTTTAGGAGCATAATAGTAGCAACCTTCTTCCAAGCCTGTTACACCAGAAACCGCAATAAAAGTCTCGATTAAATCTAAGGTAAAGTAATCAGGATTACTATCTAAACCTTGCTGTTGATAATTTTGAGGTTGATAAGTGAAATCTAGTAGATATTTTAATTCGTCAAAAGTCAAACATCCCCCAGTATAGGCACGGGTAGAGCGTCTTTTCAAAATAGTATTTTCTAAGTCAGACAATTCTTGACCCCAAATAATGGGATTATTTGTCTTCGCAGAAATTTTAGTGCAAAAAGGAAAATTATACTTATCTTCTACCAGAGTATCTTTTGGTTTTTGAGGAGATAATACCCCAGGTTCTAAATTTTCTATCTGAGTTGCTTGATGGAAATAATTTAATAGTTCTCCATCTGGTATGTTTGAATAATCTTTATGAATTAAGGAAGGTAAAGCTGTTTTTCTTTGAGGAGTAGATTGGGAAGAATCTTGTAAATCTAATAAGGGAATAACACTAATTACTCCTTCTTGTTCACCATCGAGATAGAGTAAATCATTCATTAAGCGGTCTTGAAAACCACCAATTAAATAAGGTCTATAGTTATTAATTGCACCTGCTAACTCGATATTGCCGATTAAATGTCCAGTATCCAAACAAATTCTTCGATAAGCTCGGTCTTCGTAACGCCACGCCGAACGATAAAATATAGCTGTAGTAATTATTGCTAAATCTACTTCTTCTAAAATTGGATCTTCAAAACAGGCTGTTTGTAAGTTTGACCATACTTCGCTAGACCAAAAATGAACCAAAGAATGAGTACTGGCTTGATAATTATATAATCCCGAAGGTAGCCAAGAGTTATGGCGCGCAATTAGATAAACTTCTGCTGGATACGATCCTCCCGCCGATGGCGCAGCACGTAAGTAAAGAGAATCGCCGTAGGTAGTTAAGAGTTTAGCCGTTAGTCCATAGCTACAAAGAAGCAATCGTGAAAGTCTCAGCCATTTAAAGTCATCCGGTTGAGTATAATCTTCTAATTGTTTATTTAAATAGGATTTAAGATCGACAATATTGCCAATTTTATATTCTTTAAAAGGCAAAGGTTGATTTTCCCAGTCTAAGCTTTTACTTTTAGCAGCGATAGTTTCTGGAGCGTACTTAGTCCGTTCGTGATAATGGTAAGCAATAGAGTCTTTGGTATTAGACATACTAGTTTTAATTTACGGCGAGAGAATTAATAATCTAAAATCTAAAGTGGCTGCCAGGGACAATAACGTTGAGCGTAATAATCTAAAATTTTCTCTTTACGCTGTTTACTCTGTAGATCTAAGTTATCAGAGTACTCGATCGATAAACCTTTAATTTGGCTTTGATTATAATCAAATTGCTGTTTTTGGTCTTCTTTAGGGGAATAAGGAATTAATTTGGCATCGACTCCCTCAATTTGTCTTAGATGAGCAGCAATTTCCCTATATACGGCTAAAGGCAATTGAGGATAAGTGATTTTCTCGATAGTTTGTCTTTCAGTTATTGGCTGCACTATTAAAAATCCTCCTAACGATCGAGATTCATCTTAAACTTTTTCTAGTCTGGAAGAAAAGTCAACCTGAGTACTGAAGTAGAGAAATAGACAGAGTTGGGTCTTAAGTTTATGGTCATAAAATCGTAAGATAGTTTTATGAGATAAATAAATGTGTGTGACCCGTTTAGTACAAAAGCAGTCCAAAACTGTGTGGTACTAGCTAGGCTCTTAATTAAGTAATGTTAAAATTGTAATACTACTTAATTAGACATAATGAACCTAGACAACTGAATACTCTGTGTAGGTGAGAGAACCTGTAACAAGGTACTAAATATTAATAAAAGTCTAAGCCCTCAAGCCC
>JAAUYI010004409.1_pt1 | contig 15304 bp, 7 predicted proteins | sample 7278041 | NCBI WGS metagenome assembly JAAUYI01 (sample SAMN14350216, study PRJNA611818) | marine sediment metagenome | isolation source: surface marine sediment (0.6m) | place: French Polynesia: Moorea | collected 2018-08
AATAGTCTTACAAACTCTAGCCGAAGGGCAGGAGAATTGGCAACAGAACTGGCAGAAAACCTTCGAGGTACTAGCATCCAAGCTGAAAGAACAGGAACAGAGCAATCAGACGTTAATCGAGCAGCAGAAAAACCTGGAAACAATATTACAGAGTCTAATCGAGCAGCAGAAGAACTCACAAGAGAATTTCAAAAGCTTGAGGAACGTGCTATCGGCTCTGCTCTCAAGAATCGAAAAACTAGAGAACCAATCCGAACAAGCCATAGTCAACACAGCGAAAGAGATCGACAATTTACAGAAGACATCGGAACAGATTCAGAGAACAATCTCCCGCGACAGATACGGAGTGAGCAACATTTGGTCAGAAGCAACGACAATCAGACCTCTAGAACTGCTCAAGGAGAAAGGGATTATGCTGTTGATTATCATACTGGGGATTTGGGGACTCAACCGCATAAGTCCTCCCAACAGCAAGACACTTCAAGAGATCAAGGGCAGAGTCAACAACAACGAAATCCGTCTCAAACGAATCGAGAAGAAATTTTAGAAATAGTACAGTCCTTATCATCAGTTTCACCAACGCAACCATTGAGCCAGGATGAGGTTAACCAGATTTTGCTTACAGCTACATCAGCTATTAATAGATATGGCAGAGAGAGGGATAAAAAGACAACCTTCCACAATGACTACTATCAAATTGAGAAGTTTACAGTTTGGGAAACTTACGGCTATCGCAGCTATCTAACCATAGATGCACAAGATGGACGAGGAAGACTTTTAACCATGAAAGGACAAAACTTTCATCCTGCCAATCTCAAAGTTCAAGAAAACCGTCTAAATAAGCAGGATGTATTGACTTTCGAGAAAATCCAATCTATCCTAGATCATCTTCAACAAATCCGTCAATTTAAAGAGAATGCTGAAACAATTCTCTTTAAGTATGGAAAAAGAGACCAACAGCGGTCCCACAAAGGTAATGGAAGAACTCTTGAAGGACAAAATTATCGTGTTGAAAGAGATGACCAAGCGTTTAGAATCATAGCAAAAGATGGACGAGGAGAAATTCTCAACTATCCAAGTTACCCTAACACTCGTTATCCAGAAACCCAAGCGAGGGCGAAGTTCAATCAAGAGGATGTGGAGTTGTTCTCCAACATAGCCAAACAGATTGAACGGAAGCGACGGGAGGCAGAAAGAAATAGGCAGAGAGAGCTATCGCCGAAACGACAGCAAGGCAGGGGTCTTGAGCGTTAATTTCTCTCAGATGGTTGGAATTAAATGCTTTTACCTAACCTAGAGTAGCTTGTTAATAATTTGTATTGGAATTGCCCAACTCAAACTGCTAAATCTATCCCACTCAGTTTCTGAAATGGTAGAACCATCTTGAAATATATAAGGATTGCCAAATAAAGGCTCTTTTCCCATGCCATTGATTCCAATCAATTCCCCATACTGGTTAAGAACTGGTCCTCCACTCATTCCATTAAAAATCTCATTAGTATAGCCAATCTGATAACCTCCCACAAAAGGGCAGTTTAAAATTTTAGCAATTCTACCTCTGGTAGTTTGAAATTTACGGGATTGTTTGAGATTATCGGTAAAAGGAAATCCTCCCGCCATAACAGATATTCTTTTTTTGACAATAGGTTTTTGAAGAGGAGTAGCAATCTTATAAACTGAGTCAGAACTATAAAATACTAATAAACCGATATCATCTTCAGAGTTAGGAAGTTTAAGGATGTCTGCCGGGTAAACCTTCTCATCAGGAGCTTGTATTTGATAAGAGCGTTTTTTATTGTCAATTACATGATTATTAGTCAAAACAGTGTATAAATTACCATCTCGTTTTATTAATACCCCAGAACCACCATAATTTGAGTTTTCAGATGAAAAGACCCTTACTGTAACTAATTGGGCATATTTTTGTAGTTTGCTTTGAGAAAAATATTTATATGAGTAGCTAGAAATTTTAGCTTGAGAAGAGTTCGACAATATAACTACTAAAAATAAGACAGATAATACAATATTTGAGCTTCGTCGGTTCATCACTTGTTCATAAGTTTGAGATTAATTAGATTCACATAGAAGCTTCTGTTCATTATTTTTGAAAGTTTTAGATTACTATCGAACCATATAATTAGTATAAAAAAATTGGCTTATCTAGGTAATTAGGTGAAAGACGGAATCAACAGGTTTCTCAAAAAGCTGTTAGTGACTCGTTTGAGATTGTACTCCTACTCAAACATGGCCACTAAAATAGAGATAACAGGAGGATGGACATTATCCATCCTTGGTATCTATGGTTTATCTTTTTACAGCAACATCTTGAAATGCGGTTGAGTGTAAAATGTAGCTCCAGGTAATTCAAATTGCACTTAATTATAGAGTATTATGGATACTTTCTCGCGCTGCGAACTGCAACCTATAGAACATGGCGACTTCAGGCAATTTATCAAGTTTAATTATTGATAGTCTCTCGTACTATCTTGGTCTAGTTACGATAACTAATACTGAAATAAAAGCCATCTTCTTGAATATTGTCTCCCTTGTCATCTAAATCTACTAGAGGAGGTGCATAATCAAGGCGAATATTTAAACCAGATATTGGTTGCCATAATACTCCTAAACCAACTCCTGCCAAAAAATTATCGTCAGGATCGTCTGCCGAGTTGTTCCAAACTACTCCTAAATCAGCAAAGGGAGCAAGTTGAAAAGTAGGAGTATTTTCTGAGTTTCTAGCTAGAGTAATACGGTCTTCTATGGAAAAACGAACTCCATTATCACCCAAACGAGCATTTTGACGATAACCCCGTACAGAGAATATCCCACCAAGAGTAAACTTTTCTGAACCTAATAAGTTATCAGGAGTAAATTGCAAATCTCCTTGAAAAATCAGTAAATTGTTTTCACTCAGTCTTTGTAATCGTTGTATTTGTCCTATCCAACTCAAGAAAATACCGTCTGCTTCGTCTTCATTTTCGCTAACAGTAGCATCAAAAATATCTACTCCTAAGTTAAATTGAGAACGCAACGCCCAAACACCTTGGATATCTCTACTGGTAAAGTCTTGACCAAATTTTAAAACATTGGTACGCTCTGTACCCGAAAGACGAACGCCATTAACAAAATTGCGATTTTCTTCAAAACTAAAACCCAAAGAAAGCGCAAACTCTTTACGGAGAGAATTAACTATCGGTTGACGAAAGCTGATTTCGTATAATTCTGAGTCTCCATCAATATCTAAATCTTCAAAGTCTTCACCGACAATCTCATTACGTTCAATGACAGTTCGTAGTTGTAAAGTGCCATCTTTGGCATTAACTGGAAGGGTATAGTTAGTATCTAATGACCAAGAAGCTGCATCTAAAGAATGATTGAAAGAAGTAATAAAACTATCTCCATTGCCTGTTAAATTGAGATGACCAAGAGTTGCACCGATTCTTTCTGCACCAGTACTTACTGTTTCATAGTTATCTAAGTTCGCACCGATTACAAAAGGATTAGCTTGATCGACTGTGACTACTAGAGAACTTTGTCCTTCTCCTTTGGCTGGTTGTAAGTTTGCTTCTATACTGTCTATGAGAGGACTAGCTTTGAGGAGTTGTAGTCTGCCTTCAATGCGCTCGACTCTTACAGGAGTCTCTGTGCCTAATTCTAAGCGTTTGCGAATATAGCGATCGCTGACTCTGGTATTACCTTCAATTTGAATTTCTGCAATACTTCCTTCAATTACGCGAATTTCCACAGTGCCATCTTGAACTTCTTGTTTGGGAACGATCGCGCGGGAAGTTATATATCCTTTCTCTAAATATAGTCTGGTAATTTTCTTAGCTGTTTCTTGAAGTTCTTCTAGAGTAACAGAACGTCCTTCTAGAGGTTCAGTAATCGATTTTAGTTCTTCTGGACTAAAGATGGTGCTGCCAATGACCTTAATTTTGTTAACAGGGATGACAATATTGGAGTCTTCTGTCTCCAATGACGGAACAATAGGGGAAGGTGTTGGAGTAGGCAGAATTGGTTCGGTTTTTTCTGGTTCTTTGGGGAGAGGTTCGGATCTCGGTTGCAAGAAGCGATCTCGGTTGGGATCTGATTGTTGAGCGATAATTCGCTCGTCCTTTTGGGTGAGGCAGGAGGATGGGGCTTGAAGGCTTTGGTTGCTGGTGGCGAAGTCAGCAACTTCAGAGGGCAGGAGGCAGAAGATTTGGTTATCGGGGAGAAACATACTTGGTGTTCTTTGTCTGCCCTGCGCAACTTGGTACAAGCCTCCTAACTCTCTAGGAAAAGAAGTTGAGAGGGGTACAATCTCCGTCCCATTTCCTGTCTCCTGTCTCCACTGACTGAATTGAGTTTTTTTAGTCTCTTCTGCTTTATGAGGTGCTTGTATATTGCCATATGCATATACTGAGTTGCTCATCAAAGCAGCATTGGGAATAACTGTAGTAACACTAACTAAGGTAGTTTTTAAAAATATATTCACTTTTTTGAATTTAAAATATTGATAGTATTACAATAACATTATCTAGAGTTTAATTCTATTCTTAGAAAAGTAATTTGTTTTGATGATAAAGTAAAAAATAGACTGTTTTATGTAAATAAAATGTTAATTTTCATCTATTACTTCGTAAAAAAGATACATTTTATAAGTTAACTTTATTTTTTCTTCGTGCGCTGAAATAGCACGGTTTGCAAACCACACATACCATGAATAAAAATATGTCTAATCTAAACAATAAATGGGCAAAATTGCCTCTACCTCAATTAGGCTATCTATGTTTGTTTTTCGGGTTGGCTAGTAGCATGAGTGTTCGAGAAGCCCAAGCTGAACCAGTTTCCGATAATAGTACGGGTACGACAGTAACGACTAACGGGAATCAATTTGATATTAGTGGTGGAACAAAGGCAGGAGATAATCTCTTTCACAGTTTTGAAAAATTCGGACTAAGCAAAGATCAAATTGCTAACTTTCTCTCTAATCCCAATATTCGCAACATTTTGGGTCGGGTTACAGGAGGAGATGCTTCAATTATTAATGGTTTGATTCAAGTTACGGGAGGTAATTCCAATCTTTTTTTAATCAATCCTGCGGGAATTATTTTTGGTAAGGATGCAACTCTCAATCTCCCTGCATCTTTTACAGCGACAACTGCTAACGGGATTCAAATTGGTGATTTTTGGTTTGATGCTTTAGGTAGTAATAATTACAGCAATTTAGTAGGCGAGCCAAATGGTTTTGCTTTTGTAACTGATACACCAGGGTCAATTATTAATGCAGGTAATTTGTCAGTTGCTCGGGGAGAGACAATTAACTTAGTAGGCGGTGTGGTAATTAATACAGGTACATTAGAAGCACCAGAAGGCAAGATTAATATAACTGCCGTACCCGAAAAACAACTAGTTAAAATTTCTCCTGAAGGAAGTTTACTCAGTTTAGCCTTACCTACCCAAGCAGAAAGTATTTTAGGTGCAGAGTTAATCACACCTCAAGATTTACCAACATTGTTAACGGGAGGAGATATACAGGTAGCAACAGGGGTGGAAGTTGCCGATAATGGCACGATTAAACTTACTAATAGCGATACGGTAATTCCTAGTGATGTTGGTACGGCTATTGCTTCGGGTAGTCTGGATGTCTCTGGGAATATTGGCGGTAAAGTTAATGTTTTAGGAGATAAAGTAGGAGTCGTTGCAGGTAATATCAATGCTTTTGGTACGAATGGCGGTGGAACAGTCTTAATAGGTGGTAATTATAGGGGACAGGGAGAAGTACCCAATGCGTTACGGACTTTTATCGATAGCAATTCTGTAATTAATGCTGATGCAGTAGAAAATGGTGACGGTGGTAAGGTAATCGCTTGGGCAGATGAAGTAACTGCTTTTTATGGCAATATTAGTGCGACAGGGGGCAGTAACTCTGGTGATGGCGGTTTTGTGGAAGTATCGGGGAAAGATGGCTTAATTTTTGAGGGGGATGTAGATTTAACTGCTATTAATGGTAATGATGGGATGCTGTTACTTGATCCAGCCATAATTAGAATTGTAGGAGAAGGTGATGACGAAACACAAAACAATGAATTCAATATTGACGATACTATCAATGTTCTTAACACAAGCGATTTACCAGAAGAACCTGAAGGTGGATTTACTATTTCTATAGATAGGCTAGTTAATAAAAAAGTTACTTTAGAAGCGACAGAAAAAATTATTTTTGAAAGAAACACTTTAGTGAGTGTTGTAGATGTAGATAATCTTCAATTTATTGGTGCTTTAATCGATCCTGAGACAGAAGGAGTATCAAATAATGGCACAACATTACAACCAGTACAAGACATTCCTAGATTCAAGGAATTGAATCTTAAAGTCGATCCTCCAGAAGATCAAAGAGGAACAATCAATATTTTGGGTTCGTTTGCTGTAACTAAAAAGCTAACAATAGAAAACACTAACGGGGATATTAATATCGATCTCTTGCTACCAAATCAAGTAAAATTTGAAGGCGATAAAATTGTCGAGCTATCAAATAATAGAGGAAGTATTTTTGTTGACATCGACTCATTACTAAATGGAGTTGAGCCTAATGGGAATAACAGAACAGGTGTTGGTTCAGCAACAATAAGAGCTCGGCAAGGAAATGTAGAGTTAAATGGCGGTATTACTCTTAATGCTGTTAGCGATTTGACTATCGAAGCTCAAAGATTCACGGCTACTAATCCAGTAACACTACAAGGTAATAGTTCAAATGGTCAACCTGGACGTAATGAAATTCAAGATCAAGAGGCTACTTACAACATTGGAGTAGTGTACTTTGGAGGTCAGTCAAAAGATATTCCCCCGAAATTCGATGCAGAAACTAATGAAGTAATTATCGCTCCTAATAATCCTGCCGATCAAGTACCAAATGTTAAGTTCACACTGTCCTTTGCTGATAATGAACCTAATACCGAGATTTTACCAGGAGACCCTGGGACACCTGGGACAGATGCAACAGCAGAAATAAATATTAATTTGTTAAAAGATATATTCTTTGAGTTTGATGAGGATGCTGATTTTATCCAAAGTGGTATTCAAATAGATATTCAAAGATTTTTTAGAATTGGTACTGACGGTTCAATTGGTGCTGGTAATGGCTCTTTATTTAACAATGCTTTCCAAGGGGGTTTATTTGATGATGATCGATTAGCAGAAGAAGAATCAGAAATTGAATTAGTCGCAATTAAGAAACCCGATGAAACTCAAACAGCTAGTTTCTGTGACGAAGAACTAAATATTACCTCCCTACCAAATAGCGATAAAGTTAAAGCTACCTGTGGTGACCAAGCATTAGCTTTTGTCTTTTCTCAACCAACAGACGAGAATGGTAATCCTATAGCTATTACTGAAGACTTGTTTCCTGAATTATTAACAGGTGATGAAATAATTGAAATTGATGAAAATACCAGCTTTAATTTTTGGATACCCCAAAATAAAGAAGGGAATTTTGTAGAGGTTACTTTTGGTAAACACGATCTTCAGTACAAGATCGAAAATTAGGTTGTCTGAGGAATGGGTGAATGCTAAAAAGTCATATCTTGAAACATCAAAATTGATACAATAATAAGCATCAAATAGATCGCATGATTATGGCATCAAAAACTCGCACCACCCTTTTTTGCTTAGTTTAACGCCTTCAAGCAACTGATAAATTAATCACAAAAGGCAAGATTAAAAATCGCAATAAGTTCATCGCAGAAGCGATCGCCTTAAGATTGCAAGCTATTGAAAAAGAAGAAATTGATACTGAATTTGCTTAAATGGCAAATGACATTAAATATCGAAAAGAAGGACTGCAAATAGAGGTTGAATTCTTCTCTAATAGTTGGAAAGTTTTGAATTTAGACTGTTTGTAGCAATTAAATAAAGCCTTAAAAACCCCTTTAGATTTATGACCATAAATGAATATTTTAAGATACATTTTTTCAGTTGTATTTGTATTTTTATACGCAGATCGAATAGTAGCCAATACATTATCGTTACATCTTATTGACCATAAAATAACAAAAGTAAATAATCATTCTGTTTTATCTCAAAATAGTAACCAAGCAGAAAAATTATTACAACAAGGAACAAGACAATATCAAAATAATCAGCTAGAAGCAGCAATAGAATCTTGGCAAGAAGCACTAAAACTATATCGCCGACAAAAAGATTCTAACGGAGAAAGTTTAGCTTTAGGACGTATTGGTTTATCCTATGAAAGATTGAGTAACTATCGTCAAGCAGTAAATTATTTTGAACAGAGTTTAGCCATAGTTGAAAAAACTGACAATAACCAACTAGAAGCCAGTCTATTAGGTAATCTAGGTAATAATTATTTGCAGTTGAGCAACTATCCTCAAGCCCTAGAATCTTATCAAAAATCTTTGGCTATCTGGCAAAATTTGGACGATCGCGCTGCGCAAGGGCAAGTATTAAGAGGTTTGGGTAATGTGCAAATTGCTCTGGGGAACTATAACAAAGCCATAAATTTACATCAGCAAAGTCTCAAGATAGCTCAAAGTTTTAACGATACCGAAGGCTTAATCTATTCTCACAACAGTTTAGGGGCAATTTATGCCAACCAGGGTAACTATGCCCAAGCAACTCAACAATATCAACAAAGTCTAAGCAAAATTAAAACTATCAAGAATCCTGTTTTAAGTCAGAAACTACAAGCTCAAACTCTTAATAACTTAGGTAGCGTTACTCATGCTCAGAGGAATTACGAGCAATCCTTAAAATATTATCAACAGAGTTTGGAAATAGCCCAAAAAAACAATTTAGCTGCACTAAAAGGCTCAATTCTCAGCGGGATGGGTTCACTATACCTGAGTTTAGATGATTATCCTCAAGCTAAAACTAATCTCGAACAAGGTTTAACTATTGCCAGACAATCAGGCGATCGCTTACTAGAAGCAGAAACTCTACACAATCTTGGTTATGCACAATGGAAGTTAAACCAATTGACAGAAGCAGAAATTAGTTTTAGAAACGCGATCGCGCTAAGGGAACAAATGCGTGAGGGATTAAGCGATCTCGATCGTGTTTCTATTTTTGATACCCAATTGCAAAGTTATCCTCTGCTGAGAAGAGTATTGATAGCTCAAAATAAGTACGAATCCGCTTTAGAAGTTGCCGAAGCCGAAAGAGCCAGAGCTTTTGTTAAACTCTTAGCTGCACGCTCATCGTCCAATACTGCATCAAGCAAGGCTTTACAACAGCAAACTTCTCCACCCAACATCCAGCAAATAAAACGAATAGCTCAACAGCAAAACGCGACTTTAGTGGAATATAGCTTTATTGCTGACGAAGATTTTGTCGCCCAGGGTAAATTATATGGGGAATACAAACAAATTCATGTTTGGTTAGTTAAACCAACAGGAAAAGTTACTTTTAAGAAAATTGAATTAACACCTCAACAAGCAGACTTAATTAAACAGTCAAGAAATTGGGCTAATGATTGGCAGAATCGAGCTACTACTATAGAAGAAGATGAGTTGATAACGCAATTTACTGACTTACATCGCACTCTTTACTCAATATTAATTCAGCCGATCGCTACTGATTTACCTTCATCTATAGAATCTCCAGTCATCTTTATTCCCCAACGAGAATTATTTCAAATATCTTTTCCTGCCCTGCAAGACAGTAGTGGGAAATACCTGATTGAAAAATACTCTATTCTTACTGCGCCAGCTATTCAAGTATTGCAGTTTACCAGGCAACAAAGGCAACGGCTAACCAATACAAGCAATAGTAACGCGCTCGTGGTTGGTAATCCTGTAATGCCGAGTTCTATAGTTATCCCAGGAAAACCAGAAGTAGTATTAGAGTTAAGCAGTTTACCAGGAGCAGAACAAGAAGCGATCGATATTGCTCAAACCTTTAATACAAAAGCACTTATTGGGCAAGCTGCCACCGAAACTTCTATCAAAAATAAAATTTCTTCTGCATGGCTAGTTCATTTCGCTACTCACGGATTGCTAGATGACTTTGCCGATAGTGGTATACCTGGCGCGATCGCTCTAGCTCCTGGAGAAGGAAACGATGGAGTCCTAACTTCCAGTGAAATTCTCGATTTACAACTAAATACAGAATTAGTTGTAGTCAGTGCTTGTGATACAGGTCGAGGTTTACTTACTAGAGATGGTGTAGTAGGTTTATCTCGTTCTCTTCTAGCCTCTGGCTCTCCTAGTGTTTTAATCTCTCTCTGGCCCATAGATGATAAATCTACAGCATTATTAATGGCTGAATTTTACAAACAGTTAGCACAAAATAAAAATAAAGCCCAAGCATTGAGATTGGCAATGCTGAAAACAAAACAAGGATTTCCCCATCCAATCAATTGGGGAGCTTTTTCACTCATTGGCGAAGGTGACTAAAAGATCGCTCGCTCGAGCGCAATTGTCAGAAATTTTCATAGGGATTTTCGATTACTAGTTTGTTGTTATCTGAAGTATTTTCCTCACTGGGAATAGTTCTATTTTCATCAGTTACAGAAGGATTAGGAGCGACTTTTTCACTGTTACTGGAGGGAGCAGTCGAATTACGAGAAAGACTATTTATTACAGGACTTTCCTCTAAAAACTTATCAAGATCGACCATTTCCTTCAGTGGTCGTCTTCTACTGTTAGTTCTATCAATTGGACCAGAATTCTTTCTGGCAGCTAAATTAAACAAATCTCGCAGTACTTTTTCAGGATTGTCATTATGTTGTAGGGTAATCAACAAACCATTTGATTTACAATTACCAGATTTTTCTGAAACGCAAATAACCTTATAGTTATTGAGAGTACCAGTCGATATATAGCGTAAATTCTCAGTATCAGAATGTTGCTGAAATCTGCTAGTTACTTCCCGACAGCGACGCTCTGGAGTATAACCGCTACCAGAAAAATAATTATTTTTCCATGCAATTAACTCAATAGGACCACGAGTTGTATAAGCTACTGTTGCAGGAGTACCTTGGCGATCTATACAGCGATACTGAACAGATGGTTTATTGGATTGTTTATTGGCTATCTGTGATGGACTAGCTATCGAAGCAGGATTAATAAACAACAACAAGCTGAGAATGGTTGTTGAGCCTAAGAATAGCCTAGTGAATAAAAAACGTTTCATATTATATTTAACCTTATAGTCAATCAGTGTATGTATATTTATATAGATAGATAGAGTTTTTTCCAAAGTTATTGCAGTCTAATTACAAGACTTTGGTGCAAGCTCTGGTGCATCTTTACAAAGATCAATGGGTGAAGAAGGATTATCTTCTCGCTCTGGTTGTGGTGGTGCTGATGGAATTTCTTTATTCGCTTCGTTAATAATATCCTGTGCTTTTTGTTTCCAATATTCCGAAGAATTATCAGGAATTTTATCTGCTTCAATCTTGGCACCTTGCCACCGCTTTTCTCGTAAAGCTTTTTGAGCAGCTTCAATTATTGGCTCGTTAGTTTCATTTTCTTCTTCCCATGCTGCTTTGAAGTCTAAAGCTTTAACTTTGATCGCACTGCTTTCGGGAATAACATTAACAATCATTTTTTTTGCTTCTTTGAGATTGCCTTCTTTTACATATGCTTCAGTAGCTTCTTCTAGAACTTTTTCTGACCAAGCATCAATTTTTTGTCGTACTTCTCGATAATTTGGAAACTCTTCTTCCGATACCTTGATAGCAATATTAATGGCATTTGCATATTCGTCAGTATCTGCTTCTTTTTGGGCTTTTCCTAACTCACATTGTCCAATCCATTTATTAATAGTGTTTTGAGGAACACCCATTTCTTTTGTTTCTTTATTAGTTGATAATTCAGAGCATTTTTCGTAGTTCTTGGCAGCGTGAAAAGCTTTAATCTTTTCAATTCTTGTGTTAATTTTGTCTTGTTGTTTTCTTACTGAATCACTACTAAAAAAATACATTCCTCCTGTAGCAATTGCTCCTACAAGCAAGGCTATACCTACAGTGATAGCAGTGGGAGATTTAAGGAAACTCATCAATTGAGAAGATGAATTAGTTTCTGTTTTATTGGAGGGAGGGGGAGATGGTTGTGGGGAATTTTGCTGAGAAGAAGACATGGCTTCGCGAGCAGATAAATTGAAACTAGAGGTTGAAGACTGTAGATTTGGGTTACTGAACTCTGACTGTTCTACTGGTGCAGAATTACTTGGAAATGAGTTGGCAACAGCATTATTAGTAGAAGTAAAATTATTTGAGCTAGTCGGAGGTTCAATTTCTTCAGTCGGTGTGTATTGAAATGCTTGTGTGGCTGGTATTTCTGCCATATTTTGCTCAGAAACAGCCAACTGTTCTAACACTTCTTTAGCTGACTGATAGCGGTCTTTAAAATGGTAACGCACCATCTTGGCAATAATTTCTTTTAGTTTCGGGCTGCATCTGACTTGTGATTGCCAAAGGATTTCACCATTCTGATCTTCTTGTAACTGTATAGGATGAACTCCAGTCAAAGCTTGGATGGCAATAATTCCCAAGGCATAAATATCACTAGTAAAACGGGGTTTCCCTCTAGCTTGTTCTGTGGGCATATAACCTCTAGTTCCTACTGCTACCGTTGAGGCGATCGCCTGAGTTTGGGAAATGACTGTTTCTTTGACAGTACCGAAATCAACTAAAACTAATTTGTTATCTTGACGACGAATTAAGTTGTCTGGTTTAATGTCGCGATGGATGACTCCATTACTGTGAACAAAGTCTATTATTTTTAGGCAATCGCGAAGTAAATCGATAACTTTTACTTCCGACCAAGGTTGATTGGGAGAGAGTTCTTGACTGAGAGTTTTACCTTCTATATACTCTTGTACCAAGTAAAATTCGTGTTTTTCTTCAAAATAAGCAAGTAATCTAGGAATTTGCTCATAAAAACCTAGTTTTTCCAGAGTTTCAGCTTCTTTAGTAAACAGCCGTCGTGCTATATCCAAAAATTTTGGGTCGTCAATTCCAGGATTAAGTTGTTTGACTACACATGGGGGGTTATTGGGACGCTTGGTATCTTCTGCTAAATAGGTTTTACCAAATCCTCCCTTACCTAAAGAGCTGATTATTTTGTAACGAGAATCTAAGATGTTATCTTCCATAACGGCCTTTGTATAGTAATGGGGAATTTTGGTCGCTAAGGGATTTTTTGATACCAACTCTCCCACTTTTGATGATTGGGCATTAAATTTAAGATCGTCTGTGATAGCTATATATCAATAGTTTTAGAAAAAACTGTCCCAGTCAAAGGAAAAAGTGGGACACTAGCCAAAGAATGCTCATGAATAATAGTTAAACTTAGTTCTGTGACATCCTCCTACACCTATGCTGTATGCTTCCTTACCTCGTGATAAGGCATTCCTGCCCTACGCCACTTATCTAAAACACGTTGTTATAAGGGATGTATTATTTCCCACTGTTAGTTTCCCGAAAGCATCGACTTGACAGGCAATTTCTTTCCCCCAAAGTATTTAGGTACTGGTGTTGCGTTATTCAATTTTTACTTACATTTCCCTAGTTATGGAGGTTCCAGACTTTCGGATGTATTGACATCTCAACTTCGCAGGTTTTGAATTTTGCTACTGTCCTACCTTTCACTCGCATCTAGGATGGGTGTGCCCCAAGCTCGGAGCAATTCAGATTCTTACCTTACGTCCAAAGTTATTATACAACGGCTGAAAGCATCGCTCTATGAAGATTCTGCATCAGAATTGTAAAGTTCATTTTCATCTCTCCAGCATAGCTGGGGGACTTCCCACTCACGTAGTTTAAAAATAGATTTATAATTTTTTAATACAAATAAATATACCGAAATACAACAATATTGTATCACAATCTAAGTTAATTTAAGTGAATTAAAATAGATTTAAATCAAAGTGATACTTTAAACATTGAATATATCAATAAAAAAATTAATTTTTCTCTAACTATTCTCAATTTGTCTGAAAAAAAATAATTTTAGGTGGTTATTTTATAAGTTTAAATAATAAAATTCAAAGTATTTTAAAGAAAAAAATTAATGTTAAGCTCAATATTCAGTAATTTATTGCAGATAAAAATTAGTCGATGGAGTTTATTAGGATTAATTTCTTTGTCTTTGATTGGGTCTATTCGAGTTCCCGTTCAATCAAAATCAGTTCGGGTAGGAACAAAACCTTTTTCTCCGTTTGCTTTAGTTCAAGAAGGTCAATATATTGGCTTTAGCATCGATCTTTGGCGAGAAGTCGCTAAAGAATTAGATTTAGAATACGAACTGTATGGTGAGAAAACTGTTACTGACCTCTTAAACTCAGTAAGTTCTAAAAATACCGATGTGGCGATCGCGGGAATTACGATAACTGCGGAACGAGAAAAAAACGTTGATTTTTCCCATTCTTTTTTTGAATCAGGTTTACAAATATTAGTTCCTCTCCGTTCTCAAGCTTCTCCAGTCAATACTTTTGTTTGGCTAATTTTCTCACCTATTCTATTGGAAACTATAGGTGTTTTGCTATTAGTTATTGTTATATCTGCTCACTTATTATGGTTTTTTGAACGCGAAAAAAATCCAGAGATGTTTCCTCAAGAATATTTAGCAGGTATCTGGGAAGCTTGCTGGTGGTCTGTAGTAACAGTAGTTACTGTTGGTTATGGAGATAAAGCTCCGATTGGAGTAATAGGAAGAATAATTGCTACTATTTGGATGTTTACAGGAGTTTTACTGATATCTTATTTTACGGCCTCAGTCAGTTCTGCGCTGACAGTGCAACAGTTAGAAAGCTCTATCCAAGGTCCTGAGAGTCTCAATGGTAAAAAAGTAGCCACAGTTAAAGGCAGCACAGCAGCAAAATATTTAGCTACTCGTCCAATTAAAAAAATTGAGTTTGAGCTTGTAGAAGATGCTTTTGAGTCTTTAGAAGAATCTCAAGTAGATGCTGTAGTCTACGATGCACCCGTATTACAAAATTATGCGGCCAAAGATGGTGCAGGAAAAGTCAAAGTAGTTGGACCAATTTTTGAACGACAAAGTTATGGCATCGCGCTCAAACCAAACAGTCCTTATCGAGAACCAATTAATCAAGCATTGCTAGAGATAATAGAAAATGGAACTTATGATGAAATTTATGAAAAATGGTTTGGTAGAGCAGCAGAGTGAACTACCCATAGTTTCCGCAATCAGTAAGCGTGATGCATGCACCGTCTGCACGCTAAATCAAAGCTGACTTTTCACGGCATCTTTTGGAAGAGAAATAAGTTGTGTAACAATATTCGCTAACAATTTTCATTTAGAGAAATCTGCGCTCTCGATCAAGCAAAATAATTGAGCAG
>JAAUYI010085175.1_pt1 | contig 15299 bp, 9 predicted proteins | sample 7278041 | NCBI WGS metagenome assembly JAAUYI01 (sample SAMN14350216, study PRJNA611818) | marine sediment metagenome | isolation source: surface marine sediment (0.6m) | place: French Polynesia: Moorea | collected 2018-08
CGACCTTCGGTACGGACACGCTCCGCGTTGATTGAATGCCCGAAGGGCTATACACAAGGTCTTTGGGATTGCTTCCCTACGGTCGCAATGACGGTTATTTAAACGGACATGGTATTACTTGTTACTTGTTACTTATTTTAATAGGGTCCATATAAAAGCACTTGGTTACCATAAACATCCCAAAGTTTGCCGAGGAAAAAGATCCCAAACCTAGTCAATGCCGAGGTTCTTGCTGCTATATTTGAACCTTCAGTACGGAAAGTAGTCAGTTGTTTAACAAAGTCCGGCAAATGAATCCGAATTATTCCGGCAGCTTTAATTTCTGCTTGAGCTTCCTCTTCGGGTGTAATATGTCCTGACAAAAGGCGAGTATATAAAGTAGATGTATCGCTCCATAGATCGAATCCTGGATCGTCTTTTACATCCTTAAACCCAGTCAAGGTTAGGGGATTGCCGCTTTGATCTTGAAAGTAAAGGCGATAGAGCATGTGCTTGTGAGTAGGGTCTCCTTCATCAACAAAAAGATTGAAACTTCCCGATTGCACTGCTAGTTGACCACCTAATGGTTCACACTCAATGTAGCCTTCCACCGCTGCATCGTGCTGAGGTTGAGTAATAAACCGCTCCACATCATCGATTTTGATAGTTAAACGAACCATCAAGTAAGAGCGTTTTTCCTGGGCTTTAAATCCTTGTTCGTAGTCAGATTCACTGAAGTTAATGTATCCTTTCATCTGTTCAGTAAAGCTGATTTTGTTCACAACAGCAGAGGGTGGTGGTATATCGCCATGATTAGAAGACACAATGCCCTGCTCTTGACACCATTGGCGAGCTAATTCTACTCCTCGGTTAACTGATTCGGCAAAGCGATCGCTGCTTAAATTAATTAAGTAGTGTAGGGGAACTTCTGCACTGAGAATTTTTAACTCGATATGACGACCAAATTCCCCAGAGCCTCCATTGGCGATCGCTGTATTATTTGCTTCTATCCGGCGGATATCTTGGCGAAAATGTCCATTGGCACTAGTTTCAATTATCTGGAAATAATTGGCAATAAACCCATCTCTCCACTCACTGCGCTCGCTCACTGTCCAAATAATCCACAGTTCATCTGCCCCTCGCCTAATTGCTTCCATCAGATTGGCATCAGTCAGATAAACTGCATCAATATAAAGGTTGTCGTTTACCTCTACTGGGGGAAACCATATTGGTAGAGAACCACAAGCGACTAATAAGTCTTCATTCATCTGTGCTGGAGTCAGAACTTCCAATTGATGTTTGGTAAAGTTGTAAACATTAAAGGTTGCTTCTCCCTTCCAAGCACGGATTTTCTCCCAGTCAAGCCCCCAAGCAGAAAAGACATTTTGACGAAATTTATCCATCGTCAAAATTGACCTCGCATAGAGCAATTTGGGATACTGCATCCAGTTAAAACTCATACCCTGAAGGATTGGTATATTCCTCCAGTTGTTAGCAATTTGAGTGCCGCTCATCCCTTGACAATACATTGCCAGATTGAAAACTCCACCACTGGCTCCATCTGCATGGTCAAATTTTAGACCTACTTCATCTAGCCATACTTGTAAGACTCCAGCTTGTAAGGCAACTTTCAGACCACCTCCAGCCATAATTAAGGAACGCTTTTTCGGTTTAGATTGCTCCACTTGATTCATGGTTTTGCTCCTGTATTAGTTCCGAACAAACAAAGTTTAGAGTTATCCTGAATACTGGCAACGACAGGTATAAAATAATGGGAGTAGGGTGGGCAATGCCCACCTTACACTTATTGAGAAGGTGCAAGATATGTGTTTAGAGTTATCCTGAATACTGACAACAACAGGTATAAAATAGTTTTACCTATGGTTTTAGAGAAGTATTTTTGTTATAGTTTTTGATCACTTGGTCAGCAAAGCGATCGCTCAAAGCTGCAATAGTTAAACTAGGATTGGGTCCTACTGGTCCTGGCATTACGGAACCATCAGCAATGAAAAAGCCAGGATAATCAAATACTTCACCATGGCAATTGACTACTCCTTCATCTTTATTTCGGCCCATGGGACAACCACCCAAGGGATGAGCAGCGATGGTTTGTCTGAGGAACCAGATGGGATTGTCTATATACTGAGCTTCTAGTTTCTGAGCAACATCTTTCATTGTCTGTCTCAACCTTTGGAAATAAGCTCGGTCATTCTGAAAGTTCTGAGTTATGTCCAACTGGTCATTCCCTTTTTTATCCCTACGCAATTTCATGATTCCGTCAGGGATATCTCTCCCCATTCCCAACAAAGGTAGTAAGGTAGAAGAAAGCTCTGTTTTGCCAAACACTAACTCAGAAATCTCTTCACTGAGATTGCTATCTACCAGTCCTGTTTTGCGAATAGATGCCCATAACCAGCGAAGAATAAATATAAGTTGTCGCCTAATACTTCCTGGTGCTTCAGTCATTTCTAGCATCCAGTTCACAAAGTCTGGATAACCAGCATCCTGGAGATAAAAACCCCTACCCTCACCACCATCCAATTCATCTGGCATATGGATGGTACTAGTGATTACTGGACCATAACTACCATCAATCTTTCTGTTGGCTTTGAGAGCAAAGTTAATTAGATCCCCATTTCCAGAGAAACGAGTTCCTAGTTGTTTACTAATATGAGGGAAAGAACCGCGTTTTTGACTCTTTAACAGCAGGTAAGTAGATCCCAGAGCACCAGCACAGAGAATCAGTTGATTAGCTGTAATTACGTGTTCGCTCTTTTCTACCTCCTCTTTGGGATTGTAATGACAGTAGTTAATTTTATACCCTCCACCATCATGGGGTGCAAAATAATTAACTTCACACAAGGTTTTTAATTCTGCGCCATGTCGCTTGGCTTCACTGAGATAGTTATAGTCGAGAGTATTTTTACTACCATAATTACAACCGATGTCACATTCACCACAAAGGCGACAAGTATAGCGGGTGCGATCGTGTAAATTACGATGCTTTTCTTCTATGGGTTCTCCCGTAACTGGTGGCTGACCATCGTTGGCGAAGGTGACGGCTAACTTAGGTAAATACCAATCCAGGTTTAACTCTTGGGCAGCAAACTGTAAAGCCTGGGTTTTAGGAGTATTATTGTTATAAGGATAGGTTTGGGCATTTAACATTGTCTCCACACGGTCATAATGAAGTTCAAGATCGCTCAGTTGTACAGGCCAATATTCATATCCTCCTTTTTGTAAATCTTCTTTAACAAACCATTTTTCCGGCTTACGAATGAGAACATTGGCATAAATCAGGGAACCACCACCCAAACCACTGGATACTATTGCTGCGATATCTCGAAATGACCAGATATCAAACATTCCATACAAGTTGTTTTTAGGGTCCCAGAAATTTTTCTTCATCTTGTCGGGACTGCGAGGAAAATCACCAGGGGGATACTTTTTTCCTCTCTCCAGGACACAAACATTTAATCCTGCTTCTGCTAGCCGATAGGCCATTACCGAACCACCAAAACCAGAACCAATAATTACAGCGTCATAATGATTTTCGACTTTGGAGACTAAATTATTCACAGACATCTTAAAATCAAGGGGAATGAGCGAATGAAGAATTTAGAATTACTACCCCATCGATGAATCGAGGGGCTTGAAACTAATTAATTCATAATTATTAATTCATAATTAATGGTGCATTAGCCCCTAAATTTATTTATGGACCACGGATTTTTGGATTACACGGACAGTGGAATCTGTATAATCTGTGATCGGATAAATTTTAAACTTTGCTTGGTTCAAGAAAGAGGATTTATCCGTGTGTACTAATTATGAATTATCAATTATCAATTACGAATTATTCTGACATACTCCCAGGGATAGAATCCGTGGGATTCTGGCTGGGGTCAAACGGCAATAGCGGGCTAAATTATGTAATTTCTGAACCGGAAATCAGTTTACAAAACTGGAAAAAATTGGGTATTTTTATTGTGTTAGCCAGAGCACTACATCATTTTCTCTCAATAATACCAAAGTAGCATTTAGCTGTATTAATTCTTTTCCATACTCACAATCAATGTTTACAGGACTTAGGATATTGTCACAATTGGAGGTTGGTGCGTGACTCTACAAGTCTGATGGTTGCGTAAGTCCGATTTGATTTAGCCCCACGGGGTTAATTTTTGTAAAAAACTGCGATCGCTATCTAGATAAAAAGCCTCAGCCCAGAATTTAGGGATTGTTTCGATCGCAATGACTGTAATTATGTTGTCTATCCGTAATTCTTGTAAAATTACTGTATATCAATATTAGAGTCAATTTTTTAAACGGGAGTAAAGCTCAACAGGAATTGGGATTTGCACCAGTCCTGAACTGAGAACCAACCATAGAGCAAGCCGTCAACTGGTTTGGTTTAAACTAACAACTTGCACCAATGTCGTTTAGCTCGATAATTCACCTGGAAATAAATTTCCACAACAAGTACACGAAGTGCATTGAAACGCACTCTCATACCTTACCCAGTCTGATTTATCAGACTTTGTCTTTGAGCCTAGGAATTAATTCCTAGGCGGACATTTGGGCTAATTGAGAATGTTGCAAGTTATGAGTTGCAACAAATATATATATTCATTAAATACAATTAACTATGAGTAATTGGCAACCATTACCTGAATCCTTCATGTTTGGTGTGAATACAGCCGATCACCAATGTGAAGCCTATGAACCAGAGCTGGAAGATATCCGCGATGTGTGGGAACGTCGTCGCAATCAGACTTTACGTGGTAGGGCAACTGATTTCTGGAATCGCTATCCTGAAGATATTGCCCTGGCAAAAAATTTAGGGTGCAAAACTTTCCGTCTTTCTATTGCTTGGTCACGGGTTGAACCTAAGCCGAACCAGTTCGATGATGCAGCTTTTGAACACTATCGTCAATTACTTCAAACCATTCGAGAGGCAGGGATGAAATCTGTGGTGAGTCTGCATCATTTTACTTGGCCGATCCATGTGGAAAGTCGAGGTGGTATGATTGCGGACAGTTTTCCTGCCATTTTTGCAATTTATGCTACTGAGGCTGCTCGGCGACTGGGAGATTTAGTGGATTATTGGATTACCTTTAATGAGCCGAGTCAGCTAATCTACGGTTATATCAAACCTTGGTGGGAAAGGGAGTATTTTATTCCACCAGGACTACCCAGAGGCGCGACTTTTACCAATCAAATGGAAGCATTAGGTAAACTAATGCACAATCTGTTTGTTGCCCATACCAAGGCTCGTACTGAAATCAAGGATATTTATCCACAGGCTAAGGTCGGTACTAATCCCATGCTACTGGGACTACCACGGTGGCTACAATGGTTTATCGATCGCAATGTCATCAATTTGCGTAGTCGAGAAGAGTTTATTGCTCAAGGAAAAAGTTATGTTGAGCGCTCACTTTTAGAACAGGGAAAAGTAGATGTAGTTCTGGCTAATTTGACGGTAAATCAGGAAAGGCAAAGTCAACTAGCTTTTTCTGAAGTTTATTATCTGGCTGGTCAAACAGTTCTGGTCAAAAAGAATAGCCCCATTGAGCAATTGGATGATTTAGCCCATAAAACTGTAGTTGTAGTCAAAAGTTCAACTGCTGCATCTAGAATAGGGGAACTTTTACCCCAAACTAATTCCTTAGTGGTTGCTGACTATGAAGAAGCTCTGAGGGTAATTGAATATGAGCAGGCGGCGGCTATCCTTTCTGATGATGTTATCCTTCAAGGTACTATTCAAAAGTATCCAGGAAAATATCGTTTAATTGGAAATAAGCTCACGGAAGAACCTTATGCTGCTTCTGTGGCTAAAGGTAATCGAGAATTACTGAATGCGGTAGATATCGCGATTAAACGGTTTAAAAAATCAGGGGAGTGGGAAAAATCCCTCAACCGTTACTTTCCTAGCCTGGATATTTCCGAACCACCTCGACAAGGAAGACGCTCAACTCTTGCCGATCTGACTCATAACTTTCATGTATCTGTGACTTCTCAACCAGTAACTAAGGCTTTACCTTTAGCCTCTCCCAAAACTGCACTGAGAAAAATTCAACAGCGTGGCTATCTAATTGTAGCAGTTAAAGATGATGTACCAGGTTTTAGTTACCGCGACCCTGATACCGGAGAATATAGTGGTTTAGAAATTGACCTAGCAAGGGCTATAGCTCAACAAATTTTTAACGATCCGACCAAAGTAGTCTTCCAACCGACAAATACTCAACAACGCATATCTTTAGTGCGATCGCTAATACGTTTTATTGAACCTGTACAACAGCTTGTTAGTGTTTCCTCTACCTGCCTAACTAGTAATTGGTGGTACTTGGGAATGGCTGGTAAATTACCAGAGTTTCTTTGTCCTCCGGAGTGTGTTGGTCAATTAGATTTCGTTGGTCTTGATTACTACTGGGGTATCAGTAATTTACGGCTGACTAGCATTCAAAAGCTAATGAATACAGTAGTAGGACGCTTTGGAGATGCACCAGTTTGGCCAGAAATATTTTACTATATGCTCAAGTTTCACAGTCGCTTGTTCCCCGATCAGGAAATTATGATAATTGAAAACGGTTGTGTGGATAAGGCTGATGGCATAGATCGTTCAACCTACATCCGTTTGCATATCCAACAGATTCAGCGAGCGGTACAAGATGGAGTTAATGTCACTGGTTATGTTTGTTGGAGCCTAACTTCCAACCGTGAATGGGGATTGCCCTTCGATTCCAATAGTGACTTTGGACTTTATCACATTGAGCTAGATGAAGATCCCCATCTAAAGCGCGTTTCTATTACTGATACTGATACTTTTCGAGACATTATCCAAAATCGCGGCGTTTTCAGGTAAAGAGCCAAATGAGTAATCAAAATATACCACAGCAGTGGCGATCGCCTCGCCCTATTCAGCAACCAAAATACTCTGTTACCGGAGGTTTAATACTTAAAAGAATCTTAAACCTGATTTTCCAACCCCTAGGACTGGCAAATTGCCGACAAAAGATCAAGTTGGGCACAGTTTCTAGTTCTGTGCCTGCCCAAAGTTTTTCTTTAGGAAAGTTTACCGTTAACTGGCAAGATAGTGGAGGAAAACAGTTTACCCTGCAAATTAGCCATAACAATAAAATTATCTGGGAAACACCCCCAGGCAAAAACTTTATTGGGGGGGCTAATGTAGAACTCAAGATTGTTGAGAATAGAGGCTCAGTTGAAATTGACGAAACCTATCTCACACAGTTCTCCCATCAAACAGTTACTCACATCGAGCAGGAGGGCAATACCCTAATTGTATGTGGTGTTCTAGAAACGAAATCATCAATTTTCAACCGAATCATTTCGTTACTATTGCGGAGAAATTCCACGACTGAGAGTATCAAATATATCTTGTCTTTGACAGTTGCGGGAGAAAATAAGCTTGATTTCGATTTAGAACTGATCGGCAAAGAAGCGAATCAAGCACAGTTAAGTTATGTAACTTCCGCCGCAGAACATTTCTACGGTTTTGGCGAGCAATTTTCTTACGTTGATTGTAAAGGACATCTAATTCCCATCGTTTGTGAGGAAGGGGGTATTGGCAGAGGGGATCTAGGTCCGAAATTCTTGACAGTTTTGGGGGTTAGTGGCGATCGCTTTTCGAGTTATGCTCCAGTACCCCATTTTTTGACCAACCAAGGACGCTCCCTATTTTTAACCAATACCGAACCATCAGTTTTTGACTTACGGAATCCCGATTTAGTCAATATTAGGATTGAATCTAGTCGGATGCAAGGACAATTGCTTTGTGGCGACACTCCCCTAGAACTGATTGAACTTTATACTGAATACACCGGGCGCATGGCTCCTCTTCCTAACTGGCTCAACTCTGGAGCTTTAGTCGGGATGCAGGGAGGGACAGAAAAAGTACGTGAGGTCTGGTTGGAATTACGTAAGTTAGATACTCCCATCGCCGGATTTTGGCTTCAGGATTGGGTTGGTCAACGCCCAACTATTGCCGGTCAACAGTTATGGTGGAATTGGCAACTTGAACCCAAAAGGTATCCAAAATGGGACTTACTGGTTAAAGAGCTAGAACAAGCAGGTATTGCCGTGGGTGTATACCTCAATCCTTTTCTCATAGAATTTAAACCAGAACAAATAGCAGACAAAGATGATTCATGGCGCAATCTATTCCAGGAAGCAAAAACCCAAGGTTTTTTAGTTAAAAATGAAAATGGAGAACCTTATTTAGTTCAGAATACCGATTTTGAAGCAGGGCTAGTTGATTGGAGCAATCCCAAAGCCACAGCATGGTTTAAAGAAATTATCAAAACAGAAATACTGGGAACTATTGGCGCGAAATTTTGGATGGCTGACTTTGGGGAAGCCGCTCAATTTGATGGCAAATTTTACTGCCAACAATCTGGACTAACTTATCACAATCAATACCCAGTTGACTGGGCAAATGTCAATCGTGCTGCCATCCGAGAAGCCAATCGGCAAGGAGATGCTTGGTTTTTTACCCGTGCTGGTTATAGTAAAACTCCGGGGATTACTACTGGTATGTGGCTGGGAGATCAAAACGTAACCTGGAAGCCTAATGATGGTTTGCCAAGTTCACTGGCTGGCTTACTCAGCAGTGGATTTTCTGGTTTTAGCCTCAACCATAGCGATATAGGAGGATATACCAGTATTGGTAATCCTATATTACGATTTTTTGGTCGTGGCTTCGTGCGATCGCGGGAACTTTTTTTCCGTTGGATGGAAATGAATGCCTTTACTCCCATATTCCGGACTCACGAAGGTAATGAACCAGATAAAAATGTTCAGTTTTATTGCAATTCAGAAACCTTAGCTACCTTTAGTTATTGGGCAAAAGTTTACGCAGCTTTTGCCGACTACCGCATCAAGTTAATGGAGGAGGCTGCTACAAAAGGTTATCCATTAATTCGTCACCTAGTATTACATTATCCTGATGATGAAAATGTATACGAATTAGAAGATCAGTTTCTCTATGGAAGTGAGTTTTTAGTCAAACCAGTTTTGCAAAAGGGTAAAACTAGTGTGGATGTGTATTTTCCTGCAGGGGAATGGGTTCATTTATGGAGTAATAAAATCTATAGTAATTCTTCTGGTAAAGGTAAGATTACTATATCAGCGCCGATGGGAAAACCCGCTGTATTTTATCGGCAAAATTCCCCAGAAGCAAAATCAGTGCTGGAAAAACTTCAACAACAAAACTTAATCAAATGAAGGAGTAAGTAACTGGATCAAATTAAATATAAAACCTCACCCCGCCTGACGGCACCCCTCTCCTTATTAAGGAGAGGGGCTGGGGGTGAGGTAAGCGTCTTACATTTAATTACGCCTACCCACGTAAGAACAAAACTTGACATTTCTTAAGAAGCCGTAGCAAAAAATGTCCATCTCTTTTAATAAAATTTACATCAATATCCTAGACTTGCCCAGACAAATTATGTGATGATTTGAATTGTGGTTGCTAAACAATTATGAGTAATTTGTGTTATTAACTTCCATAGTGGTATGGGACTCATATTTTATTTTTGTTGGCGTAGCCTGCGCGAGCACTTAAATATTATCAATACAGTTGCTGTTAACCCTATTTTATCACTTTCGTAAGAGAATAATCTAGGATTATTACAGCATAGGACTTGTACGAAAAATATTGATTTTAGCCATTCTGTTTAAAAATAAACGCTCAAATTCTCTACCTATATACAGTTGAAGATTGGACTCTTATTTTTATTTTACCAGAGTGACTAGAGAGGGTTAAGAGTTCCCTACACAAATACAACAAATTTGTACAAACTAATTGGATATAACTTTAGGCAGGTAAAAGCTATGAGCAATAACAATCAACTCGATAATAACAACAAACAATGGCAAGAGATCCACAAAAAATGGTGGCAGATCACTTTAGCTTTATTATCTTTAGTTATTCTAGGTCTTCTGTATCCTTTAATACCTGCAAATAATGATCTAGTGAAGAATCTTATAGTAGGAGCACTGATTACAGCCTTAGTTTTTTTCCTAATAAGTACTTTTTATAAAGTAGTTATTAGTTCTCTTAGATTAGTAATGTCTGAGATGAGAAAATCATTAATTATGGACATGACCATCCAGCTCGAAGAGATAGTAATCAAAACTCGAGAGGAAAGAGCCAAGGAGCGTAAAGAACTTATTCAGACTGTTACTGGAGGTAAAACAGTTCAAGGATTGATAAGCAAGATGAAGCAGTTAGAACATGAGGATTTAGAACTTTACCGTTTCCTTGGACTGAGGGGAGAGGAAGAAGATCGCGAAGCCTTTCACAATACAACTTTTCAAAATTTCAATTTAATTGGAAGAAATCAGAATGCTATTTATTTTTTCTGGGCAAATACATCTACAAATCCTGCCAGCGAAATAACCGCAAGAGTTGACAGAAAAGAGAATTTTTTAACAGTTTCATTTAAAAGTTATTCTGTGGGAGGGGCTAATATTGCCATACGAGCTTCTGGTGACACAGCCCGATTTAGGGATAACAGAATGCGCTATCTCAGCTTTGATATGAGACTAAGAAAAGAGGTTGAAAACGACAGTGATAATGTTGAAGTTGGTTTTCGTCTTGTTGATGGTTGGCTTCAGCATTGGCATTATTCATATACGGACAATGAAGGCTACATTAAAGTTTTACTAAAACACTATTGTCAATTGACTTCCAACGAAACAGTTAGTGCTTGGGAAACTTTTTCTTTAGATATTGAAAATCGAGAATTCTGGCATTTATTTTTATCTGATGGCAATTACAAGTACGGCTCAAAGTCACCCGATTTTGAAATTATTTCATCAGTTATATTTGAAGTAGGTTGTAGAGAGGAAGAGATGGAAGGAGCTCTTGAACCTAAACCGGGACCAGGTCAAGGGAAAGTTGATATAAACAACATAAGACTTTCCGAAAAACCGATGGGTAAATGTATTGGGTAAGTGTATTTAGAAACAACCCTTTCAATCTGATCTACTAATCTCCTTGATTTCAGTCCCTGCCTCCTGAGTTACATCAATAAAATCCGCATCACCAGGTCAGATTTTAAGCTTTTTAGAGGCTGAAACGACCAATCTTAGCTAAGGATTTCATCACCTTGAAAGGGAGGGTATTCATAACATAGGTATTGACAAAAAATCAAAAATATGGTATATTATTTTGGCTTAAATAAATACACTTTTTGCAAGTTTTCAGAGGTCATCGCCACGTCAGGATTCTTTCTGAAGCTGCTCTTGAAAAAGGCTCAAACAAAGAATTTTTGTTAATACACACTAAGGTCAATTTGTACTGTGCCTAAGTCCTAATATTCCTTGATTGAAACAACATATAATATAAAGATAAGATTGTCCCCATTTTGACTAATTAATCAGGTTATGCATCAATGCTAGTTATTCATCAAGAGAAACTTCTAGAAATTATCAAGTACAGGTTTACTAATTGTGATATCCTCAAACTTTCTGCATTCCTAAATGACAGAAAAACTTTTATCTTTCCTACCTTAGACAATGGCTTATTTCCTGCCGCAGCAGTAAGCACTGATACAGAATATATAGGTTATGCAAATGTCTGGTTAAGAGACAATATTTTCCTCGCTTACTCTCACTATGTTGTTGGTCAATTGGAAGTAGCTTTAAAAAACGTTAACTCCTTAATGGCTTACTTCAAAAAGTATCAATGGCGTTTTGAAGGGATTATTGAAGGAAGGCTCAACCCAGACAATTTCATGGAACGCCCCCATATCCGATTTGATGGACACAATCTTGAAGAAATTGAGCAAGACTGGAATCATGCTCAAAATGATGCTCTAGGATATTTCCTCTGGTTTTACTGCAAATTAGCTAGAGAAGGATTTCTCAATCCTCAACCAGCAGAACTGGAAATATTAGCACTTTTCCCCTTCTACTTCCAGGCTATTTCTTATTGGCAAGACGAGGATAGTGGACACTGGGAAGAAGATAGAAAAATCGAAGCTTCCAGTATTGGAGTGGTGATAGCAGGACTCAAGTCACTAAAACAGCTACTGACAGATACTCGTTTAGCTTCTCACTGTAAATATAAGGACAAGTCTGTTAGTACCCAGTTATTGGACGAGTTAATTGATACAGGTACAGTATCGCTGAATAATATTCTCCCTTCAGAATGCATTCAACCAGAGCCTCAAAAAAGGCGCTATGATGCTGCTTTACTCTTTTTAATCTACCCTTTGCAAATCATTGAGGGAGAGATGGCTGATCAGATTCTTGTGGATGTGGTTGAAAATCTGCAAGGTGATTATGGCATCTGTAGATACCTAGGAGATTCATTTTGGTGTCGTGATTACAAAGATATACCAGAAGAAATCCGCACCAGCATCTCCAGTGAACGCGAAGAATGGTTCAAAGACAATGGCAGAGAGTTAAGAGTAGGAGAAGAGGCTCAATGGTGCATCTTTGACCCCATTGTTTCAGCCATATGGGGAATGAAGTTCCAAAAGACTCGTCAACAAGAATATCTCGAACAGCAAACCCACTATCTCAACCGCGCTCTAGGACAACTAACAGGAAAAGACTCACCCTTTGAAGAGTTCAAGTGTCCAGAACTTTACTACCTACAAAATGGTAAATATATCCCCAATGATGCAACCCCTCTGTTGTGGACACAGGCCAATTTGAGAATTGCCTTGAAAATGATGGAGCAGAGTTTGAGCTTTTGACTGAAAAATCAAGGACTATCCGACTAGGAGTAGGGATAAAGCGCGATGTGAAATCTCTACAACAGGTCTATTCTGGGAATATTTTCAACTTCAGGAGTCTTACTCATACTAAGTTGCATTCAAAGATAGTAGCCAGTCATTGCGACGTAAGGCAGCAATCTCATTGACTCGAACTACTATGATAGAACGCAACTTGGTATCAATCAAAAATTAGATCAATCTTCGATAGTATAATTTTTGAGGGTGATAATCTGATGAAATCATAAGCATGAATAAATGCCTACGCCTATTTATCACATAACCCATGTTCAAAATTTATTCTCTATATTCCAGTCAGGTGGATTGATAAATAATAATAGGCTCAAACAACAACAAGTAACTTATCAGAACATTGCTCATGTCAATATTCAAGATAGACGGGCATTAATTCGTGTTCCTTGTGCAGCAGGAGGACATTTGCATGATTATGTACCTTTTTATTTTGCACCTCGTTCTCCTATGCTTTATACAATTCACAAAGGTAATGTACAAGGATATAGCGGAGGACAAGATTTAATAGTTTACTTAGTTGCAGAAGCAGAGTTAATAGAATCTCAGAAATTAGAGTTTGCCTTCACTGATGGTCATGCAGTGATGGCGTATATCAATTTTTATGACAATCTTCAACAATTAAATGTAATTGACTGGAAACTGATGAAATCAAGATACTGGTTTAATACTGAAGACGATCCCGATCGAAAATGCCGACGACAGGCAGAATTTTTAGTGCATCAATTTTGTCCTTGGCCATTAATAACAGAAATAGGGGTAAAAGATAATGCAGCTCAATCACAAGTTCAGCGAATATTGCAAAACTTTCATCTTCAAACCCCGGTTAAAGTTCACTCTGATTGGTATTACTAAAACAAAAATGATAAAATATAAGATTATAGCGTATTTCTCCATAATAGGCAACAATAGGAGATGATTGAATTTAAACAAGGCAACCTACTGGAAGAAAAAACCGAAGCCATAGTTAACACCGTTAATTGTGTTGGTGTTATGGGCAAAGGTATTGCCTTGCAATTCAAGCGAGCTTATCCGGAAAACTTTCGTCAATATGCAAAAGCCTGTAAAGCTGGTATGGTGCAGCCAGGACGAATGTTTACTGTAGCAACGGGTAGTTTATTTAATCCCAGATATATTATTAACTTTCCCACCAAGCGTCACTGGAAGGCTAAGTCAAAAATAGAAGATATTCAAAGTGGACTGATAGCTTTAATTGCAGAAGTTAAGCAATTAGGTATCACTTCGATAGCCATACCACCTTTGGGATGTGGAAATGGTGGCTTAAATTGGAAAGAAGTTAAACCCCTCATAGAATCAGCTTTTGCTCAATTGCCAGATGTACAAGTAATTATCTTTGAGCCAGTAGGAGCACCAGCAGCGGAAAAAATGCCTGTTGCAACCACAACGCCTAATATGACTCGTGGACGTGCTTTAGTGATTCGTCTACTTGAGCTATATGGGATTCCTGGTTATGAGTCAACCAAATTAGAAATTCAAAAATTAGCCTATTTCCTCCAAGAAAGTGGGGAGCCATTGAAGCTGAAGTATGAAAAACATATATATGGTCCCTACGCTCACAATCTAAATCATGTCTTAAAACATATCGAAGGTCATTACATTCGTGGTTATGGAGATGGAAGCAGTAAAGCTGAAAGTGCGGAAATTCAAGTATTACCACAAGGTAGAGAAGCAGCAGCAGCTTTTTTGAAAACAGAACCGGAAGTTCAAAAACGTTTAGAACGAGTCAGCAATCTGATATTTGGTTTTGAAACTCCTTATGGGATGGAGTTGTTAGCCACAGTTCACTGGGTTGCAAACAAAGAATCAAATCCAGCAAAAGATAGCGAACAAGCGATTGCCTTAGTACATCAATGGAGTGATAGAAAGCGTAAGATATTTCAACCCGAACATATTCGTAAAGCTTGGCAGCGTTTACAAGAGCAAAATTGGTTAACTTCCATCTAAAAGGGGAAAATATACCATCAGGAGTCTTTTGTAAAGCGATATCTATACTTCGTTTTATCCAAATTTGATATAACTAATCAGCGAATATGCGATCGCTTTTTTGCATATAAAACTAATCAAATTATTCAGAGAAATTCAAGTTGATTTCTCATCTCTTCTGGCTCAAGAATTTCCCAAATTAAAATTAAACTCGTCAATATTTCCCCAATTGAGCGCCGGTTTTGAGTGCAGTAAGCAATTCCTGAGTGTGCAAAAGCAACCTGTTCTGCATCGGATGCAGCTATCAGTCCTGTTTCTGGTGTAGTTGTCACATCAATACCACGGCGACGCAAACCCTCTGCTATAGCATTACTAACATTTTCATCTAGATGGAATCGAATTTTCTGTGTCACCCTCGATTCTTTAATTTCTGTTGCAGAACCGAAGGAGTTTCAGCCTGTACTTCTTTAACAAAAGCTTCTCCCTCTGCAATTTGTTGTCTAATATCATCTAGATGATCGTGGTAATAAGCTAAAGCAGCATAGACATCAGCTAAAGTGATACTGGGATAATGATAAACGATTTCATCTGGGGAAAGCCCCA
>JAAUYI010006609.1_pt1 | contig 15287 bp, 11 predicted proteins | sample 7278041 | NCBI WGS metagenome assembly JAAUYI01 (sample SAMN14350216, study PRJNA611818) | marine sediment metagenome | isolation source: surface marine sediment (0.6m) | place: French Polynesia: Moorea | collected 2018-08
CTTGAGCCTGTCTTCAAATTCACCACGGTATTTTGCCCCAGCGACCAGGGCGCCTAGGTCGAGAGCGATTACCTGCTTGTTTTCAAGCGTGGCTGGGATATCTCCATTAACAATTCTTTGGGCGAGCCCTTCAACAATGGCGGTTTTACCTACTCCAGGCTCACCTATTAAGATAGGGTTGTTTTTAGTTCTGCGCGATAATACCTGAATAATCCTGCGAATTTCCTCATCGCGGCCAATGACCGGGTCAAGCTTGGCTTGTCGGGCAAATTCAGTAACGTTCCTTCCGTATTTTTCAAGTGCTTGATATTTTTCTTCCGGATTTTGGTCAGTAACCCGCTGATTGCCGCGGATGGAGGTAAGAGCATTGAGAAAATCCTTCTCGTTGACGCCTTGCTGTTTAAGCATTTTTGCGCAAGCGTTGCCGCTGTCAAGAATAGCCAGAAAAAGGTGTTCCTGAGAGATATACTCATCCTGCATTTTGCTGGCGATGGAAAAAGCACTATCGAGACATTTCTGGAGGTCCGGGGCGGCATAAACTTGCCCAGCACCTGAGCCGGAAACCTTGGGAATGTCGTTGAGTAATTGGTCGGTTGCGTCGATAATAATCGTCGGATTGATCCCAATTTTTTGCAGCGTCGGAGATATTACTCCTTCAGTTTGTAATAGTACGGCTTTAAGCAGATGTGCCTGCTGTATTTGCTGGTGCCCCAGTTCTTGGGCTAGCCGTTGGGCAACCTGAATGGCTTCCTGGGATTTTAAGGTAAATTTGTCAAATTGCATTATGCTCTCCTCTTACTTTCAACTATGATTTGGCAACACTTTGTAAGTTTTTAAAACAGTTGTGCGTAGAGAAAGTAAGTTTCCCGAAACCTTGTGTCAATATTTTGACACATAATAATTTTTCTGAATGAGTTATTTAAGAGAAAAGGGGGAGAGTGAATGATAAACAGTGTCCGGTCAGAGTGAGCGGACACTGATATTCTGTGTTTTTAGATATACTATCCGCAGCTTCCTGTATTACAAGACCCGCTGCTGCAACCACCACCACCAACAGGATTTGTTGAAGTGATTCCGAATCCTGAACGAGGTCCAGCTTCGATATATTCAAGCTTGATTGATCCGCAAGTTTCTAACAAACTTTCTTCTATCAAGAATTTCAAAGTGTCGTTGTCGTATACTTTGTCATTTTCTTTTGGCTCATCCAGAGCCAAGCCCAGTGAAGGACCTGCTCAACCGCCTTGCATCAAAGCAACCCTGAGAGCAGAATCGATATTGTTCTGCGCCAGATACTCTTTGAGCTTATCAACAGCCAAGTCTGTTACGGTAAACTCAGACATTAATTTCTCCTTGTAAATAATTAGTTATTACACTTTATACAGTGGTACTATACTGCATTTCCTCCAGCGTATCCAAAACATAATGTGCCTAGCGAAAGAAGTCAATCGCTTGTATGATTTAAAAATAAAACAATTTAGATTTTAGTTAAATAGTAAATTTTATCAGTATCTCGAAACTCCAGAATTCCACTTGCTTGTCATTGGTGGTTAATGCTAGTATCCGCTTTATGACAGTAGGTTACCTATTCTCCAAACGAATGGTGGCAGTCTCTGGTCATCTGTTTTAAGACATATCCGGTTATCTTCCCATCAGCCATGATTACTATTTGTTTTAGTAGTATTGACAGAACTCGCAGTCTTTCTACATTTCTATTCGGCAAGTTTATTCATTGTATCGAAACTGTTACAATTATTTTCATCCTACTACTGGGTGCTCATATCAAGGAAAATTGAGGTGTGAAAAAGATGAAGAAGGTGGTTATTTCAACAGGTGGAGGTGATGCACCGGGTCTAAATGCTGTGATCTATGCAGTTGTGCATTCCTGTAGTCGCCGTGGTTGGGAGGTTTACGGCAGTAAAAGCGGCTATTCGGGATTCCTTGATATGGATGACATGGTTCAACTCAATCTCAGGAGTGTAGAGGGCATCTACTCAACCGGTGGGACAATACTTGGCTCGACTAATAAGGGAAATCCATTTGCCAAACCAATATTGAATCTGGCCGGTGAGGTTCAGGTAGTCGACGTATCTGATAGAATAATGAATAACTTTCGCAGAATGGGGTTCGATTGTCATATAGCAATTGGTGGTGACGGCAGTCTGCGACTTGCCCAGCAGTTTGCCGAGAAAGGTATGCCGGTTATTGGTGTTCCCAAGACTATTGATAATGATCTTGAAGCCACGGATAGAACCTTCGGTTTTGATACGGCGGTTTCAACCGCGACCAATGCCCTCGATAAACTTCATTCTACAGCGAAATCTCATGATCGGGTGATGGTTGTTGAGGTAATGGGTCGTGAGTCTGGTTGGATAGCCCTATATTCTGGCATTTCTGGCGGTGCAGATATTATCTTGTTACCCGAAATCCCCTTTGATATGGAAAAAGTCTGTGCCAAGATTTCAGATAATGAACTGCACGACAAGCATTATTCCATCGTCGTGGTCGCCGAGGGGGCTGTTGAAAAAGGAGGACAGGTTTTTGACAAAGGCAGTGGCGAACTAGGACGAGAAGAGAAAATACTCGGCGGCGTTGGTGAGTGGGTGGCCCAGGAAATCCGTAAAGAAACCGAAAAAGATACCAGATCTCTGGTCCTCGGACATTTGCAAAGGGGTGGTTCTCCCACCAACTTCGATAGATTGCTGGCCTTGCGTTTCGGCACCGCTGCAGTTCGAATGGTAGAGCAGGGTATTTTCGGACACATGGTTGCCTTGGAAGCATCCAAGATGGAGGCTGTTCCTATTGCCGAGGCAATAAAATCCAGAAAGAAGGTTGACCTCGAGAGCGACAAAGTTCTGACAGCCAGAAACATCGGCATTTGTCTTGGGGACTGAGGCTAAGAAATGGCCGAGAACCGTTTTTTGGAGATATATAATTCACTGCTTGACTATTTTGGACCACAAAATTGGTGGCCCAGCGACAGCTCCCTGGAAATGATTGTCGGCGCAGTGCTGACGCAAAACACTAATTGGCAGAACGTTAAGAAGGCTATAGAAAATCTGAAAAAAGCTGGATTGCTCGAACTTGAGCTTCTTGTTGCACTAACACCTGAAGAGTTGGCAAATTATATCAGACCAGCTGGTTATTATAACCTGAAGGCAAAGCGCTTGCTCAATCTTCTGCACATGATTGTTAATGAATATGAGTGGAGCCTCAATAATTTACTTGAGGATGAGCTCGAAAATGGACGTCAGAAATTACTCCAGGTAAATGGCATAGGTGAAGAAACAGCCGACTCCATCCTCCTTTACGCTGGTGGTCATAAAGTTTTTGTTGTTGATGCCTACACTCACAGAGTTTTTTCACGTCACAATCTGTTGGCGGAAGAGACTAGCTATCAAGAGATTCAAGAACAGTTCATGGCTAACCTGCCTGCCGATGCTGCCCTTTTTAACGAGTACCATGCCTTGATTGTCAAAGTGGCCAAAGAGTTTTGCAGAAAGAAAGAACCACTTTGTCAGCATTGCCCATTGCAAAAGTACCTTTAAAGATTTCTCTCTCTGAATTACTTCAACGGTTAATTGCAGGCCCTTAGAGAGAGTCTTGACAAACCGGTAAATGGAACAGCATCATTTGTCCGCCCAATATTCTTTGCTGTTTTTAATAGTAATAACGTATAGTTATTTTGCTAGAGAGATAGGCGAATAATCTGAATATAACCTTAGAAGTGGTAAACTTTGTTGCAGCAAAAGATTTGGTAAGAGGAGGGACGGGTGATGCCCATGGAGAGGAGAGCGGCATCACCCGCTGAGGAGGAGAGAGATTATGCTTTGAGATCAAGGACACTGCCGAGCAATTCATCGGCAGTTTGAAGAGTCTTGATATTTGCTTTAAAAAAATGTGAGTTCAGCATCATTTCAGGTAGTTCCCGGCCTAGATCTACGTTTGATTGTTCAATCGGTTCAAGACCATTGGAGGTCTTTTCATAAATTATCGGACCTGGAACTGAAATCTTGCTGATTTCCGCTTTTACACCGGTTGGCTGAACATCGCTTAACGTTACCCGATCTCTCTTGAATTCGGGAGTAGCGCTGTTAGCGATGTTGTTGCTGTTTGCGGCAATCCTGGTTGAATAGGCCTGAATTGCACTGAGCGGTGATTGTAATGCGGATATCATTCGTTACCTTATGAGATCAATTATTGTTGTCAGATATTACCTAGCAAAATGCATGCCCGGTTCGATTGAGGATGAATGTTGTGGTGAGTTGGTTAGTTGCTGTGATGGTGGAGCAAGCATGGCTAAATCGGCTTAGAGTATTGATGAACTTGTTTAATGTATTAAAATTTATATATATTTTTTAATTATCAAGAAATGGTGGGAGCCGTAGCGTACATTGCAGCAGACCACAATATATCTATTGCTTGGTATAGTTAAAATTATAGAAATATTGTGAAATTCGTGTTTTTTCGGAGATCCGATGAGGCTAAGATGAAAACCGTAAGGTGAAGATTGTGAATTGATTTATCTTGAGAGTGCTTGATGCTTCTGTGATCTTGAATGTTTAAAAGTGCTGGCTGATTACTTTTGCGTAACTTGTATTACAATATTGTTTGCCATTTTGGTAATTGGCGAAACCAAAGAGTGGATGATCCGATCTACTGATCCTCCTCGAGCGCCTCGGTAACTGTAGCGAGTATTTTTTCTATTTCATCTTTCTCATATTCGGCGTTGTGCAATGCCTTTCTATAATTTTCTAGAATTTCTCTGATTTTAAGTGGTTGATAGGTATCATTGTAGACTCGGCAAAGCAGAATAACAGCTTCCTCCATGAGTGGATTTGTGTGCAGCAATTTGGTAAGTATCGGTATAGCCTCCTTCTGACGCTCTGCATCGGTAAGTATTTGCGACCAGCGTAGCGACATCTTTTCATAGGTCGCAATGAGAGTATCTTCGTAAGCATATATTGAGTCATTATGGAAGGTATCAGATGGCAGACTCCCTCCCCAGAGCCGGAGAGCGTCATGGAAGCGGTTTCCAGCCTGCCAGAACTCATCGCGGTCTGCATGGTTGAAGCCGGCTCTGCAGCTGAGAAAGAATTCTTCAAGGTCGCTGACCGAATTTTCCAGACTCAGAATGCCTTTATTAAGAACAAGGTATTTTTTAGAGTCAACAGGCAGATGCTCGGAGAATGTGCTTCGTAAACGACCGAGTAGAGTATCAAGTTTTTTACGTGATTTTTCCGGACTACTCTCAGGCCAGAGAAGCAGCTGAACCTTTTCTTGACCTATTTTCTTGTCCTTGCTAATCAGCAGCAGGCTTAGCAGTTCTCTTTGCAAAGGGGTAAGTTGTTCTACCGTGAGGTGAATAGTATTTGCGGTACTCAAGGAAAAACCATCGAGGACAGTGAAGCGCAGCAGGGGAACGATCTCACCTTCATCGCTTATATGCACTTTAAAACGCTTATATGCAAGTTTACGGCAGAAATTTCTTTGTAGATTTTGTTGTATGGCGGAAGTCAGCAATTGCATCATAGCACTTGGCTCCCAACCCCAGAAATGATCATAGTCTTGCGCAATCATTATCTCGAGCGCCTTGCCAAGATCATTGCGGGCCGATTTCTCACCATAAACCGTGAGTTGGAAGTAACTTTTCTGGAGCAGGGCGCAGGCTTGCAAATAGGGTGATGGAATAGCTTCAGCGAGTTTGAGTGCTCTATTAAAAAAATCCTTGGCTAGTTTCTTTTTCTTTAGTCGAGTATAGACAGCACCAGCAATTATCGAGTGAAATGCCTCGTAGAAAGGTCCACCGGCAATGTCTCGGAGTTGACCGGATTCCTCTATTTTTACCGCAGCGCTTTTACTGTTCCCGTGAATAGCAAGAATATAGGCTTGCCACTGAAGAAGCTGGCTGAGCATATGTTCAGATTTGGCAGTTGAAGAGACATTGACTCCACGGTTAAGTAGATCAAGACCCTTGGAAGTGTCCCCCATGGAAATAAAACAGCTTGCCCCCCAGATAAAAAAGTATGGTGCGGCAACCGTTTGTTTGACTACTCTTTTGTCAATGCTCTCCTGAACTAATTGCTGTTGGTGAAAATAATTGGCTATATCTCCATGCATGCTGAGGTTACAGAGATGCATGACTCTCAGAGTAAGTTTGTTGGACATGCCTACCAGGGGATCGTTGAGCAATTTGTAGGATGTCTCAACTTCATTACGAAAATCCTTACGGTTGCCGGTGAGCAACGCGATGTAGGCTTTAATAAATACTGTTGAAGCCATGAAGTTACGAATATTGTTCTCGATGGCGATGGTTAGTGCGGTGTTGATATATTTTCCGGCACTGTCCATGTCCCCTGAAAAAAAACAATAGCCGGCAGCAAGATTGCGTGCGACCAAAATGATGACGTTTTTGGAAAGATCATTGCGGTTCTTCTCAAGCAGTTCTTCAGTCCTGCGTAACAGTCCGGCTCCCGTGTGATATCGGCCTGAGACGACGAAGTGATAGTAGATGATCTGGGCAAGGGCAAGCAGTTCCCCCTTCTCTTCGCCTTGGTTCCGAAACATTTTCCGGGCTGCCTCGAGGTGCTCTAATGTTTTCTGGGGATAGAAATCACCACCGAGAATACCTGAAAAAAGGGTCAGCCAACCGTATTGCAGCAGAGTCTGGTCATCAATTGAGTTGAGCAGGTTAAGGATGGTTAGCGTTCTATTCTGAGCCAGAAGTTTCAAACCGTAATGATAGAGCAGATGGTCCATCTGCTCATATTCGCCGCCTTGTTGATAGCAATGAAGAGCCTTGTCCACCATATTTTTTTCGAGAAAGTAGGCAGCCGACTCACCGTAAATTATTCTAATTTCCTGCTCATTGAGTATTTTCTTGGCTCTAGCTTGTAGAAATTCTTGAAAAAGATGATGAAAGCGGAAACTGTTGAACTCTCGATCAAGGTTATAAATGAACAGGTTTTCCTGAGTTAACTCAGAGAGAATTATATCGATGTCCTCCACCTCGGTGATACGTGCAGCCAGCTCAACATGGATTTCGTCGAGAAAACTAAGTTTGAGAAAGGGGATATGTAAGTCTTCAGAAATATGACTGAAAATTTCATCCTGAAAATATTCCAGCATATCCTTCTGCGTTGGTGAATCAAGAAAAGGCACAGCTGAGACGTCGGAGTGGGCCATCGACTTCTTGCCGGAAATGGGGTGGGCCGCAAGTACAATCCCCATGACCCATCCAGCGGTTACGTCCTCTATTTTTCGCGCTTCCGAGATTGATATGGATCTGTTGAAAATATCGTTGAATAAACGTTCTATCTCATTGCTGTTGAGGGCCAGATCCTTGGTGGTCAGATAGGCGACGGCGTTTCGGTTTCTGATGGTCTTTGACTTGAGTTCAAATGGATGCCTGCTGGTGAGAACAAAGTGAAGATTTGGCGGTGAAGTGTCCAGCAGATGGGCGATAAGGTTGTTGGTTAACTCTGCACTGTCGATAAGATGAAGATCATCAAAGACAATGTAGAGTCGTCCTGTGAGGTGACGGTCTATGTCGTTGAGGAGGATATTGGCACAGCGCATCAGGTCCATGGGGCCTATTTCTCCCTGGTTGACGATATGTTCGAGCCTGGGACTTGAGAAACCGGGGAGTGTCATGCTGAGGTTGTGAAGAAGACCGGAGAGAAGCAGGACCGGATCAGCGTCTTCCCTGCCTATCTGATACCATATATGACTGTGTTTATAATGATTTATGTACTGATAAGCGAGAGTAGTTTTTCCCTGGCCGGCCTGGGCTTCGATGGCAATGACTTTATGGCGCTGGCTTTCTCCCGGCAGGATGGACTCGATGAGGTGTGAGCGAAAAAGGGACTGGTTTTCATCAATATGCGGCGGATAGAATTTATTCGATGGAATCGAAGAGTTGAGTGGTGTCAAAGTTGCCTGCATGGCGTGTCCTTTATCTGTTACCTGTCTTCGTAGTGTTCCTGATACCTCATAAATTGTCTGCATATACCACGGATAATATTGGATTCTTTAGAGGTAAGCTGCATTCTCCCCAAGAATTTCCGAATATTATTCATCCAGTAAGAGTGGTTTTTTTCTTCGAGAAAGTTGATCTCTACCAATGCTTCTTCGACATGTTGAAACATTCCTTCGAGCTCAAATGATGTCGCGCATCTAGTAACCGGTTCAAGATCCTTTTGGTCATGGATCAGGCAGTGATACAATTCATAGCAATGTATAGCCACGGCTTGGGCCAGGTTGAGCGATGAAAATCCTGCCGTCGGGATTGCTGAAACAGCTTGGCAGTATTTGAGTTCATCGTTGCTAAGGCCGCTATCTTCCGGACCGAACATCAGAGCTGCCTGGTTGTTTGGCAGAAAATCGGCAAGTTCACCCATGAGCTGCCTTGGACTGCGCTCTGAACCTCGTTGTCGTCCTCTACGTGCTGTGGTGCCGATAATATAGGCAAAGGGAGCGAGTGCATCTTCGAGATTTTTGTGAATTTCCATGCCTTCGATGATATGTAAGGCTTTATGGGTGGCCATTTTGGCCATGGCCTCTTTATCTGGCTCTCTATCACTTACGAGAATAAGGCGGGAAAGACCCATGTTCATGGCACTGCGAGCCGCCGCACCAATATTTTCAGGGAACTTGGGACGAACCAGAACAATGGCAACATTGTTAAGAATGGAAGTGTCAATGTACATCAATGTTTTGCGGATAATCGCTTATGGCTGGCTAAATTGTCAAACACTGCTCCATCTGCGGTTGAAGAGGAGCAGTGGTTAGGTTTTTTTAGGTATCGAAAAATCTCCACTTCTATAGGCTAAAGACTATATCAGTACAACTCCGGAGACATAGGTAACGGATGGCAAAACACACCCGAAACCAATACTAAACTAACATCTCAGGAATTGGCGGAGCCGGCTTTCACCCCATCTTCTATAGAGATGCGGCTGATTTTCTGATATTCTTCAGCCTGCTTATCTGGGCTTGTCGGTCTGAGTCTCTTCAGGAGGGGCACAACACCTCTTTCAGATTTTTCGAAAAGCTCTTCGGCCTCCTTGAGGGTTATTTGCCAGGCTGGAGCAAAGCCTGGGGCTTTTTCAAACATGATATCTAGAGCGGTCTGATAGACATAATATTGCCTGATTTCTTTGCGACCGGGTTTTTGATTTAGAGATTGCACGGTTATTTGGAGATTGTCTCGCTCCTGCTTGAGTTTTTCGAGTTGTTGCTTTCTTCTCTCATTGTCTGCTGAGTCAATTTCGAGTTTGGTGTGAAGATGGGCGCGCAGCCGATCTACTTCTTTTGTTAACTCACGGCGGCGCAGGAAACCGCGAACATAGATAATTGCGCAGAAAATAATGCCCAACGCCAATCCTTTTGCAAATGGATTGCTGATGATTGTCATGAGCCAGTTGGTTTCTTCCATGTTTGCTCTCCTCCAAAGTGCTTATTTACACCTGACGGAATTCCCCCAACAGGTGTAGTCTCAAATGACCAATAAACTTAATATAGGCGTGCTGCTAGCATTATGCCAGCCATTGTACCAAGTCAATATTGAAAAAGAAAGTGCTGTTTCTTCAGCATCATGCCTTTCACCATTATAGCGTATTTTTAAGCTGGGACGAAATTGATTCTCTGGCGGTGCAGATCAACGTCCAACAGCACCACTTCAATTGCAGCACCAAGTTGATAGATTTTTCCACTTATATCTCCTATGAACCTGTGTCGTCTACCATCAAAAAGGTAATAGTCATCAGTCAATTTGGCCACGTCGACAGCGCCACTGACGAAAAGATCGATGAGTTCAACAAAAATAACCGATTCGTTTATCCCCGAGATTACCGCTTTGAACCGCTCACCGATAAATTGCTCCATAAAAAAGATTTTCAATCTGTCGGCCACGTTCCTCTCTGCAGCAATTGCAGATCGTTCGCGACTGGAGAGGTGGACCGCCTGGTCAACTAATCTTTTCTCACCGGGCAACTGCTGCAGTGGAACGTCTTCTATAAGAGCGGAAAGCAGGCGATGGACAATCAGATCGGGATAGCGACGGATGGGGGAGGTGAAATGAGTATAATCAGTTGCTGCCAAACCAAAATGACCAGTGTTACCAGATGAATATCTAGCCTGTTGCATGGTACGCAGAAGGAGGTTGTTGACCACGTATTCGGCAGGTTGTCCTTTGACATGTTCCAGTACCTTGGCAAACCAGGGTGGTGAGTTGTCCAGAGGTGGAAGATCCAGACCCATGGTTTGAGAAAATTCGGCAAATTCTGAAACCTTTTCTTCATCCGGTTGTTCGTGGATACGATAGAGAAAATGGCGTTTTGCTGCTGTGAATGATTCTGCCACCGCCTCGTTTGCTGCCAGCATGAATTCCTCTATTAACTGGTGGGCAAAGTTGCGTTGTTTTCGTTTAATGTTTTCAATCCTACCGTTGTCGGCCAAGGTAATTTCCGGTTCTGGGATATTGAAGCCGATAGAGCCACGCTTCATTCGTCGAGCAAGTAGAGCTTCCGCAAGTTTTTTGGCATGATCGAGGGACTCAATAAGATCTGCATGGGCCGTGCGGCAATCAGCATCTTTCTCAACGATCATTTTAAATACATTTGAGTAGGTGAGACGACTTTTGCTTTGAATGATACTCTTGGTGAATTTTTTAGTGATGAGTTTGCCCTGTTCATTGAAGTCGAGTATAGCCGAAAAAGCCAGACGGTCTTGTCTGGGGAGCAAAGAGCAAAGGTCGTTGGAGAGTTTTTCCGGAAGCATGGGGATAACCCTACCAGGGAAATAGATGGAAGTACCTCGTTCATATGCCTCTTTATCTAAAGCTGAACCGATGGCTACAAAATGAGAGACATCGGCAATAGAAACATAGAGTCGATAGCCCTCTGACAATTTTTCAACGGCCACAGCATCGTCGAAATCCTTGGCTGTTTCTCCATCAATGGTGACATGGCAAACAGCGCGCAAATCAAGCCTGTCGTCCGTTGCGTCGTTACTAACAGTTAGTTGTTCAGCTTCACGCAGGGCAGCGGCTGAGAAAATATGGGGCAGGTTGTGTTTTTCGATGACAATACGCATTTGTACATCGATATCTTCTGCAGGTCCCAAAACCTCAATTAGTTTTCCTTGGACATGTCCTTGTGGCGAAGATTCGGGAAGTACCTGGACGATAACCACATGCTTATCAGGAATTTGCTCTTCAACCATTTCTGTTATATAAATGGTGCTGGGATAACGAGGGTCTTCGGGAATAACCTTAGGAGGAGAGCCTTGTTGGTAGTAGCCGGTAAGGGTGTCGGTAAATCGGTTAAGAATCGCTATGATTTCTGCCTCGGGTCGACCGTCTTTCCTCACTCTGTTTACCCTAAAGAGAATTTCATCACCGTGATTGGCCGAGCCGATTCGTTTTATCGAAAGAAAAGGGTCTTTCTTCAGTGAGGCTGCTGTCCGACGTGGCTGCAGGGAAGTGACGAAACCAAAGCCGCGTGGATTTTTTTCAACTATTCCTGAAAAAATATTGGCATTGGCATCGATGGTATAACGTTTTTTTCCGACCGCTGAAAGATCGCCTCTACTGACCAAACCTAAAACAACCTCACGAATCTGTTTTTTGCTGAATAACCCAGAATCGATGTTGGCATAGATATCGTTTATTGTAATTGGTTCCTTTTGTTTGAAGACATAAGTGAGAATGGACTTTGTTGGGGTTGGAATATCTCTTTTAGGTGCATCATATTTTTTTCGTCTGCGTGAGGTTGAACGGTATTTTCGTTTTGAAATGTTTCTTTTTTTGGACATTTGGACTTTTTCTCTTTCCTGAATGTGGAATTTTGTTAAACTATTAAATGGTATGAATCATTGTTGATGATAGAGCTTGACCGGCAGCATAAAGAGTAACACCGCAAATAGAATATTCATCAGAAATAATCGGCGCCCTTTTCTTTTTGCACCATTGAGATGAAGTGACAAGAATCTGCGTTTTCGCTTACGTCTGCCTTTATATCAGCTGGGAAGTAAGAGGCGAAACTCTGGGGAAACAACAGAACAAGGTCTTCAGCTACGATAATGTACGTTGGTCATTTCGTCTTAGAATCTTTGCCTTACCTGTTTTGCGTTGTGGAAATTTCCATTTATAGTAGCACACTGGATTAGGTAACAAAAGTCATTATTGTTTTAAACTGTTCGTTTGGCTCTTGCAGAAGCTGTTAGCGATAAGCATCAGTTGTCAGAGCAACCTTTCTTTCTGGTTTTTAATTGAATAAAGCGACCTCCAACATGCAGCAAATCCCTTTTGATCTGGAGTTATACCGTAGCCAAATGCGCAGCTACATCGGGGGTGTAACCGATGAACAAGTCTTCTGGGATGCGCTTGATTTTGCCACGGAAGCCCATGATGATCAGTGGCGAAAGTCTGGTGATGCCTATATACTTCATCCCTGTTCAGTTGCCATGATCCTGGCAGCCGAAATGGATATCCATCATCCGGAAATTCTTGCTGCCGCCCTCCTGCATGACACCGTCGAAGATGTTGAAGAGGTAACAGGGGCGGTTGTCGGAAAAAAATTTGGAAAATATGTCCAGGCTATTGTCGAGGGATGTACCAAAGTTACCCAGACATCCGGGGACAGACAACTCCAGTATAAGAGGATACATCGTAAGATTTTTTCAGGAGCTGCTCTTCGCCCTGAAGTTATGCTGGTCAAGCTTGCCGATCGACTCCACAATCTGCGAACCCTTTATGCAATGCCAAAGAGTAAACAGCAGAGAATTGCCGATGAGACATTGGACATTTATGCACCATTGGCTACGGTCTTCGGCTTATTTAACATGAAGCGGGAGATGTATAATCTCGCCTTGACCTATAAATTCAGAAAACAATGGGTTAAGTTGGCTGCCCATATCGATGCACTCAGAAAATCTCCCGACTCGCATGAAATAATTGAGACATTACGAAAACGTACAGTAGAAGAGGGATGTGATGCAAGAGTCGATCTGCGGGTCAAAGAACTATGGGCTTACTACGATCACAACAATCATATTCTTCTTCAGGAAATTGATTTTCCCTATGAAATCCTGATAGTTGTCAAGAACACCTCTTCCTGTTATCAAGCTCTAGGCATTGTCAATCAGACGTTCAGACCTATTCCCAGAACCATTCGTGACTTCATCGCAAACCCGAAACCAACCGGATATCAGGGGCTGCATGCCCGAGCAATAATCAAAGGACAGAAATATCTATTTAAGATTCGTACAGAAAATATGGCCCGTAGGGCTCAACGCGGCCTCTTTCGTAACTGGAGTTCAAAAAACCGCAACCAACGCAGATTTATTCATGAGATTAAAGAACTCTTTGGTGTAATCGGCTCCGACGAATCACTCTCCTATCGAGACGTCATTGCGGCCAGCGGCAAGAAAGAGATCTACACCTATACACCAAAAGGTGATTTAATTTGTCTGCCCCTGAATTCCACTGTTTTGGACTTTGCTTTTCGTGTTCATACCGACATCGGCCATTCCTGCTTGGGCGCAATGGTCGGCAACAAACGCAAAACTGCCGATCATGTCCTAAAAGACGGCGATGTGGTGCGCATTATTCGTTCTGGCAAACCTTTGCAGTTCGATCCGGAGATGCTTGAAGTGGTTAAAGTGCCACGGACGAGAGCCGAGTTGTCCAAAGTTTTTAGAGGACGTAAACGGCAGGTGGCCAGGGAAGTTGGTCGTGCTACCCTTACCCAGGAGATGGGGAGGTACGGAGTTCCACTGGATATCCTGACCAGTTTTGAAATGCAGCAGGTCTATAATTTTTTCTCAGTAAAGAATGGTGATGAACTGGCTGAACATCTTGGTGATGGTCGCTTGCGCCTGCCTGAGATCATTCACCGTCTCAAACTTGAATTTGGTCTCGAATCTCTCAAAACAGTCGCTGCCGGGGAGGAGTTCAACGATGTGGTTTTGACAACGCTGGATCCCGTCTCCATTAAACTTTCATCCTGCTGTAAACCGCTTCCCACCGAAAAGAACAATATGGCCTTGTTGACCAGAGAGAGGCTTTCCGTTCACCGAAAAAATTGTCCTCGGCTCGAGGAGATAAAATTTCATCGAGAAGATGGCATCAATGTAAGCTGGAATCTTAGAGGTACGGCAATAAGGAAACCACAGACCATGCATATCCTGGAGGCCAAGCGTCAACGTCTTATGATGATAGCTGGAGTCGCTCCGCGTGATATGACCATCGAAGAGCTCACCGTACTCTCATCGGCACCAACCAAAACACCAGCCTGGCAACTTATTTTCAAGGTTCCCAACCTTGCCGTACTGCGGGATGTCTTAAATCACTTCGAGAAATCTTCGATTCAATTCGAGTTCGAATTTGATTATTAACTGAGTCTGAGAAGATCGGTAGCTCTCTCGCTGTATTTATCACTCCCCCTGCTCAATGATTTGCCGATTTGTTCATACAGGATGACTGTCGTCCGAATCGACGGTACTATATTTGCTAGATGCATATTTGCCTAAAACCTGGCTCAGCATATCAGGCAGATCATTAGGCTGACGGGAACTTCTGTGTAGCTGTTTGAGGGTTTTTTCCAGGGTAAGTACCTCGTCTAGAAAAACATGGCGAAGAATCAATGAAATAAGTCTGGTAATAGTAGTAAGGTTGGAGATGCGAGACTGGAGATGATGATCTCGATCAAATGCCGTGGAGGCAAATATTTCCACAGGTTGTCCTTCAATTTCACTTATCGAGACATACCACTTGTTCAGGTCGCGATCACGGGTACGGAAACGTACCGCATCGAGGACCTCGGGAAGTCCGCTAAACGACGTTGCCTTTTCTTTGTCAAAAATCTTTTTTGGGGTTGTGTCCAGTCCAGTTAGTTTCATGATCCGTGCAATTGTGTCAGGATCACGGGACAGGGCTTCAGCGATTATCCGACAGTCCTGGCACAATTCGTTGCCGCCAACTTCATGGACTTTGGTGTTGGCACCACAGCCATCACATATTTCCGGGGGGGTACGTTTGGTCATATTTCCATTTTCCATCAGGGGTGAGTTGTTGAATAAAATCCTCGAGGTGTTTTCTGAAACTCCGGCCTGATATTTCACAGGCACCGTAGCGGAGCAGATGGTCTGTCTTCATCTGGCAGTCAATCATCTGGTAACCCCGCATTGTAAGATACCTGGCCAGAGTGGCAAGAGCTATTTTAGAACCATTGGACATTGTTGTAAACATGGATTCACCAAAAAACACCCGGTCCAAACCTACGCCGTAC
>JAAUYI010028129.1_pt1 | contig 15248 bp, 10 predicted proteins | sample 7278041 | NCBI WGS metagenome assembly JAAUYI01 (sample SAMN14350216, study PRJNA611818) | marine sediment metagenome | isolation source: surface marine sediment (0.6m) | place: French Polynesia: Moorea | collected 2018-08
AATTTAATCGGCTAGAGAAGTACTGTTGTTAACCTTTTATTCGAGGATTTGACCATGAAGAAAAGAAATAAGAATGGTTCTTACACTGGCAATTTAATCGGCTAGAGAAGTGGAAAAGTGGGAGAATAAATTAATTGTTGTTTCCCATTTTCAATTTTTATTAAGAGAGGCAGAGGATAGAGGGTCTCAGATTGCCGGTTTGCTCAGGTTTCCGGCAGGAATATCATCTGGGCGACAGTTGCGACACAAGGGTTTAAATCCCTCATCAACTTTTAATTGGAAGCTTTGGTTCAGGTGGGTTTTGCATCCACAAATGAACTTAACTTCTTGCCCTCTACCTCTTGCTTTATACTTGCTTCAAAACAATTAAAGTGTACATTTTTCGAGTGCAAAGTTACATCCGAAGAATTGATTTTGTATATTTATGTAAATAGTAGTCTTCACCACGGTATATCAGGGGAGCATCCCAGCTTTTTTGCACGTCATTGCGTTAGCGCACGCTACGCGGTAAGCGGAGCTATGCCGTAGGCTTTACGCGAACGCAAAATCTCTCACTAAGAACAAAACCATGGGATTGCTTTGTCGTTCCTCCACCCTTCACCGAACGTCTTCGACGAACGCAATGACAGTTATTGTTTTGTTGAAAAATAAAGACTGGGATGCACCCGTATATTAGACGTTATTAATTATTTTTATTTATTTACAAATTTACTACAAATTTAAGCATTTCAGAGCTAATATTTTAGAGCCTTATTATTGATTTACACAGTCAAATTCACACATTTATTTTCGTTCAGGTTTAAGGAAGCAATAAATGCAAGATATCACTATTAATCCCTCAAAACTTGTCCAATTTAATTTAACTCAGCGTCAGGAAGTTAATTTCTATTTAATAACTAATAGCAGTATCGCCGATAAATTCCGTTTCGATAATGATAATAGTTATGCTTCCTGCAACATACTTCGTTATGATGGTGGTTCCTTCAAAGAAACTCTTTATAAAACACAAGAGCCAGCTCATATTTTAGTTGTATCCCCAGAGCGCTATGTTGAGGTTGAAGCTGGACTGGATGTTGGTCAACGCATGGTCATCACAATGCCTTCCAACTCAACACCGATATCTTTATCAGAGATTGCCCACTTTCTCTCTCTCTTAGAGATTGACAATATAGAGGAACAGGAGGCATTTGCTGACCGATTGTTCGAGGTTGGACCCAACAGTCAATATCTACGAATAGTTGATCCAAAATACGGAACGGAAGCGGTTTTTGATCATCTTGATGAAAGTTATGAATGGCACGATCAATCTGGATTTTTAGATTGGGGAGGGCAACAACTTGCGCCAGCAGGTGAAGTTAGCGTTTTCCCGCTTCAGCATGGTGAGTACAGCACGGAACTTAACTTGGCAATTAATGGTCAAATAGCCTTTCGTGGTTTACCAATTCTTCACTCTGGCAAAGTCAATTTTTTAAGATCCGATCAGTATCGCTTGTACGAAAGCCTCAATACAATGCGCGAACACGCAATTATTGCAACTGTAAAGGATGGAAACGTCACAGCTCTTGAGTGTACTCATCCAGACGCAGAGCTAGCTAAACAAACCCTTGAAGCGATGTTTTGGTGTGACTCGCGCTACCGCAAGATATGGGAACTTGGATTTGGCATTAATATGTCACTAACAATGGTTCCAGGCAACGTTGCCATGAATGAAACATATGGCGGGGAAAATGGAGTAGTTCACTTCGGATTAGGATTAACCCCATATACTCAGTATCATCTGGATATTATGTGTCCTCACTCGTTGATTCTCACCGATAATGACGAAGTTTTTCTCGGTTCTTCCAATGTTGTGATACGTGAACTAGAAGAACCATCAGCTTTAGAAGCGGGGGTTTCACCTTCAAGATTAATGTCGCGGACAAAAGCTGCTGGTTGTCCGTGCTTATAAGCATAACAATGAAACAACTGACTCAGAACGACCTGTGGGAGCCTTTTTTTATTCCACCCACTCGTGAACAAAAAATTGGTATTGAAGTAGAGATCGCGTCCCTAGATCCCAATTCTGGGATATCCTTACCTTACGAAGGACCAGTTGGTATAAAATCTATTTTGGAGAGGCTACATCAGGATATAGGAGGGGAATTATTACTGGATAGGGACAATCTAGTCGGTATTGATTTGCCAAATGGTTCTGGAATTAGCCTAGAAAACGGAGGAGCTATTGAGTTTCAGTCTGCTCCAAACAAGGATCTAGTGTCTCTCAAAAATGAGAGTGATGGGATATTATTATCTTTGGCTGAGGCAGGGCGTTCTGTTGGGGCAGCACTTGTACCAGGGGCTAACTTTCCTTTCAATAATCTTGACCAAATTCATTGGATGCCTAAAACCTATGGACTTCTCCTGCGAGAGTACTTTCAAACCCTTGGTGAGCAAGGATCAATGGGAGATGTGGTTATGGCTCATATTACATCTACCCAAGCTACTCTCGATTACTTGTCTGAACAGGAAGCGATTCAAATGTTGCAGACAGGAATAGTCTTAACACCGATTGTGGTTGCTCTGTTTGCCAACTCTCCCCTTGAGGCAGGACGTGTCTGCGGTGTACTTTCGCGCCGCACCCAGTACTTTTTTAAAAGCGATCCACAGCGTTTTGGTTTTGTTCCACCTGCCTTACGTGATGATTTGAAATTACAGGACTTTATTGATTGGGCACTAGAGTTTCCGATGATCTATCGCAAGCAGGAGAAAGGTGAAATAGAACCAGTCAGATGCCAGTTTAAGCAACTGCTTGAGTCGGGATTTAAAGATGGAAGTTACCCTACTCTCAAGGATTGGAAGCAGCATTTGTCACAAATCTATGTTGATGTCCGCTTACGAAAGACAATTGAACTACGAGCTGCTGATGGTCCTTCCTATCCTTACATTTTTACTATTCCGGCTTTTTGGACGGGATTACTCTATTATGAGCCAGCACGTCTAGCAGTCTGGGAGATGCTCAAAGGACTGTCTCTTGCTGAAATGCAGCAAGCACGAGAAGATGCAGCTATACAGGGACTGAAGGGGTACTATGGGAAAGAGCCAATCGTAAATTTGGCGAAGGAAGTAGTCAGTTGGGCTAAAAAAGGTTTAGAAGACCGAATCAAGAAAGGTTTAGAAGCACAGGAAGCTTTGTCTTTGCTTAGCCCTATTGAAGAAATTAGTACAACGGGAAAAACTTTTGCTGAAACCTGTATTGAAATGTGGGAAGGCGAACTTGGTAAATCTCCTAGTAGGTATGTAGATCACTTTCGTATTTAATATTGTTCTTAAAGGGAACAGGGAACAGGGAACATGGAACATCTCATACTAAGTTGCATTCAAAGATAGTACCCAGTCATTGCGACGTAAGGAAGCAATCTCATTGACTCGAACTACTATGATAGAACGCAACTTGGTATCAGCTTCAAAGAAAATCAGGAAACCCAATATCAAGGACTTTTTGGTTGGGTTGCGCTCATGAGGGGCTAGCAACTTTTAACTAAAAACTACCCAAAAATGGACAAATATACCGGAATGTCCATATAATTAACTGTAGTAGTTATCAGTAGTTTATATGGGGATATAATCAAAACATGGTCGATCACAAGCAGATTCGATATGAGTGTAAAGACTTTTACAGCAGAGTTGCCTAAATCCTTAGTTTTTTTTGCTATCAAATATTCAAAGAAACAAAAACAACACAGAAATACTGCTTTAGATTTGATTCAGTCAGATGCATCTAAGACAAAGCAGAATCAATTATTACAGAAAGTTGGCTACAATAAACGTCAAGCAAATTCTTTGTTGATTGATATAGAAGGTAAATTAGACTCAGCAAAGAAATGTAGGGAAGCTGAGATTGAAACTCTCGAAGGTAAGATAGAATCGGCTAATAATCAGATAGCTAAATGGGAGGGTAAGTTAGCTGATATTTCATACCCGTGCTGTTCTATTGGTCGTAACCAATACAAAACCGAACAGCACAGATTAAGACATAACATTCACCACAAGAAACGTTATGTTTTAGACCAACAAAGAGAATTAGAACGCCTCAAGAAAGCTCCGATAGAAGTTAATTTTGGCACTGAGTTTAATTTTCCTCTTGTTGGCAGTCAAGGCGAATCTAATGGAAATCAAATTTGCCAGTATGACTACAAGAAGGCAGTACTCAAGATTCGTGTTCCAGTGGAATGGGAAGAAGAATTTGCAGGTAAATATGTTTACGGAAATTTAGAGTTTGATTATGGTCAAGATTGCATTGTTGCTGCTTTATCAAGACGCGCTGTAAATAAGAATACTGGAGCTATTATTCCTACGGGTAAAGGCGAATCTTTAACTTGGAGATTGTTCTACAAGAATAATCGTTGGTACATAGCAGTTACAGTAGAAGTCACAGACGTACCAATTCAGTCAAGACCAGTGGGTTACGGATGTATTGGAGTAGATTTTAATCCTGGTGTTATTGGTTGGTGCTACACAGATTACAATGGCAACCCGGCGGTATGGGGACAATTTAAAGTTAACCTTCATTCTCGCCGCTCCGCACAAGTTGAAGCAGAACTAGCTGATATTGTTAAAGCATTATTAGATTTAGCCGATAAATACTGTTGTCCCATTATCATAGAGAATCTTTCTTTTGCAGCAAAGAAGAAGCGAATGAAGGAAGAAGGTAGGCGATATTCTAGGATGCTTAACTATTTTGCCTATTCTACATTTAAAGATTTGTGTGAAAGACAATCTAATAACAGAGGAATTAGATTAATTAAAGTTAATCCAGCTTACTCTTCATTGATTGGATTGACCAAGTTTATGCGGTTGTATGGCATGAGTTCCGACACCGCAGCCGGATTAGTTCTAGCTCGTAGAGTAATGGGACTAAATGAGTCCGTACCTGCTCAGTTCGCTCTCCCTGCTGTGATGGTTGTTAGGAGACACGTTTGGGCATCATGGTATCGTCTCAACAAGAAACTCAAGACGGTTCGCCGTCATGAGTTTTATAATCAACAGTCGTTAACAGCGAACCTTAGCAATTACTCTACAGGGAAAGTGGAGAAATCCCGATCTGGACGACCTGTGGAGGTCTGTGAATCAGCTATGACCAGTGTTAAGGAACTTGGTGAAAATCCAAGCTGTAATCCCGAACTAGCCGTTAAGGTCGGGTGACGATGGGTAGCTTTATCCAGTTTTGGGTAGAAAAGTCCATTTTTTAAGTAACGGTTAACTTGAGTCAGATTCAGGCGAAAAACAGAACATTTTACTTATTACTTTTTCTGTTAGTGTACCCGTTGATAACGCATTCCTGGTAATTGGGAAACTAAACCCATTAATTCCAACTGCAATAAAGCACTAGAAACTTCCCCCGTAGCCATATCCGTTTGTTGCACAATTAAATCCAAAGGTAAGGATTCTGCTGCAATTACATCCATCACTTTTTGCAGTTCTGGAGATAAGTCGGGTGATGGTACTTGCTCTACTTCTGGAGATATTTCCACCCCATCTAATTGGGGTATGGCTCCCAACATTCTTAACAACTCATCCAGTTCTTTGAGAATTGGTGTTGCACCTTGGCTAAGTAACTTTAAACACCCTTGAGATGGTCTATCGTCTATTCTTCCTGGTAATACATATACATCCCTACCAAACTCATTGGCATAATTAGCCGTAATCAAAGCACCTGATTTGATGGGCGCTTCCATCACTAATACAGCACGACTTAACCCAGCAATAATCCGATTGCGACGGGGAAAATGGGTGCGCTCCGGAGGGGTTTTAGCTGGATATTCACTCACAATTAATCCTTGTGTCAAAATCCCCTTGTACAAATCCCGGTTTTTGGCTGGGTAAACAACATCCACCCCCGTACCCAAAACAGCTATGGTTCTTCCTCCAGCCTCCATCGCCGCAGAATGACTTTCTGTGTCAATTCCTTCAGCTAATCCAGAAACTACTGTAAAGCCATTTTTCGCCAAAGTTGTGCTAATTTTGCGCGTCCAACGCCTACCATAATCAGAAGGTTTGCGGGTTCCTACTATCCCTACCAGGGGTTTTTGTCCTAAATTCTCTGATAACTCTATCTCGCCGCGATAGTACAACAGGGGAGGGGGAGAAGGAATTTCTAACAACAAACGGGGATAATCTGTATCTGCTGGTGTCCAGAATTGGGGATTTTCCTGCTGGTGTTTGCGAAATAGTTGTGGGGGATGGAGACGAGAACGCTGTTCTACGACCTTTTTCAGTGTTTGGAAGCCAAAACCCTCAACCTCTCCCAATTGGGCTGGATTCGCTTTCCAAGCTGCTTCTAGGGTGCCAAAATGTTGTTGTAACCGCCGTATTAATACTGGACCAATGCCAGAAATTTGTGACCAAACTAACCAATATGCAGCTTCTGGTAACAATTCCCCATCCTCAAACCTTCTTGGTTGAGTATGCCCACACTAAGCTCGCCAATTCACAATTAAGGCATAAACATAAGCTACGGTTTCATTAATCACTGCACGCACACCAGCACTATATATCCACCATTTTTGGGGTTCGTAGTTTTGTGATGGGATAGAAATTATACCTACTTGAGTTTTAGGTGTCAGTACTTTTCTGTATATTAACCAACTGCGACGGGCGTGGGTTGATTCGCTGAGAATATTGATTGCCCGAGGCTGTATATCTGTATTTTCCAACCACTGACGAAAAGCGATCGCTGATGCGTAGGTCCTGTCTTTTCTTACTTCTGGGGAAGGAACAATAGTAATTTTCTCGGACTCTAAACCCATTTTTTTCAGGCTCGCTGCTGCAATCTGGGCAAAATTCTTATATTCAGCCAGATAGGAACCCCTTTCTACGGGAATACCCGTTGTCACTACGTGACGATAATCACCTTCTTGAAATTCACTCAATGCAGCTTTGATGGTGTAATCAGTTACCCAGCCTTCAACTACTAAAACATCTGCTGTTATGGGAGAATTGACGGCAAGAAAGGGATGGATTTGAGTAATTGCTAACATAATCAAGCTTACAATTAATGCGATCGCAATTACCCAACCTTGGAATGTTAGCATCCAGATTTCCTGCCGTTTTATTAGTCGTATTTTTGCTCTTGGTCTAGATTTGTAAATTTTTCTTGGCATTCCCTGATTCTGCTTTGGTCAAACGCTGTGTCTTTAAATACTCAAACACAGATTTGTCACCAATATCAGGAGGAATTGCTTGGACTATTTTGCGAATGGCAAAAATCATGAATAAAACAGCCCACAGTCCCAATAAAAATTGTTCCCAATACAGGGGTAAAACCCCAGCCAAATGTCCCAATAGCAGTAAAGGAACCATGGGAGTTAAGAACTTAGTTTCTAGGCGATTAAAACAAAAGGCCTCTTTGAAGTAGATACCAGTCAAAGCTGCGAAGGTAAAACCAATCCCGAAAATAGTTAATGGTTGGTTATAAACCGTGACGGCTAAAGGCTCACTGCTAGAAAATGCCAGAATGATAGCACTCAGGCTACCAATCCCCCAAAATACTTGTAATATCCGGTGCAACTGTACCATGTAGATATGAATATTCCAGAGGCTGACACCAAGGGCAACACTAAAACCAGCGTATAGCCAGGTGAGCGATCGCAAAACAGTGGGATGATTGTATTGCAAGACCAAATAGACACCAATGGCAAAACACAAAGCCCCTACCATTAAACCACTACGGTAAATAATTACCTCAGTGCGATCGCTTTTGGTAATGGTAAACTCACCAAATTGGCCTTGATAAACTTCCGGGTTCGATATTGTTGATGTAGTCATGGAATTTTAGATTTTAGATTTTTAGATTTTAGATTTTCGTTCACTCTATTACGAGTGAACGAAAAATGTGTGGAAAAGCCAAGATACTTATCACTTATTACTTATTACTTTTCCCCCACCCCTCTCTTACCATAACTCCATCTAAATGCCCCCTGCTGTCCTCAAATCCTTATTGCGATCGACTTTTACCTCGAAGGTGTCGCTATTAATGGTGACTGCTGTTTCAAAAGCTGGTGTCTTATCCCCAGGAACTGTACCCTGAAAAGTGAATGTCCACGTACCATCACCATTGTCAGTACAAGGAGCTTGGCCAACTAGACCATGCATGGCATCCTCTGCACGGTACTTATTTATACCACCATTGGCAGCTTCGGCTGCCTGACGTGCTACATTTTTTGCCCTACCTAAAGCCATAAGTTTATTCAGAGGTTCTGATGCTTTTTTTGCTTCAGCGATACAGTTATTAACTGTTTGAGAGCTAGCTGGTAAAGCATTAAATATTAAAGTCAAAAATGTGGATACAACCAAATATTTAGTAAATTTCATCTCAAGTTTATTTTTATGGGAAAGTACTTAATCTCTATACATTAATGTATACCTGTAAATTTGATCGAAGTCAGAAATTTGAAGTCACCAGGTTTGAGCGTGGTGTTGTTCAAACTTCTGACTATAGGGGTCAAAAACCCCATCCCCTATGGGTTGTCTGTTTTGAGTTGGGGTCCTTTGTCCCCATCTCAAAACCCCGCTCAAACCTTCTTCCTTCTTCCTTCTTCCTTCTTCCTTCTTCCTTGTGAGACTGTACAAAGGAAAAATGTAACGAAATTTACAAAATTTACACATTTCTGCAAAAATAACGTTAGCCTAAGCATATAGGATTACTATTTGATTATTGTTGGCGTAGCCTGCGCTCGCGCTTAAAACACGTAGGGTGTGTTACCGACGAGAGTACGGCACCATCTGGTAATATGGCGGGCGTGCGGAGCTTTGTTAGCATAACGTACCCTACAAGTACCTAATTTTATTCAACAATCAAACCAGATTCCTATATATACAGGACTTAGGCACGGACAACGTAAACACAGTCATTGCGACATAAGGAAGCAATCTCAAACAACTGATTTATCGTAACGAGTGCGTAAGTCCTAATATAGTACTAAATTTCAAGATTAGGATAAGTAGGAAACAGGGAACAGGGAACTGTTAATAGAAAAAGCTATACTTTCATGGTTGACAGTGTACTAAGTTCATTTTGACTACCTCCTGGCTTCTGTCTCTTGCTATAAATCCGGTTAGCAACATCACCGCGATAAGGAGAGAATTGCTATGGTTGCCACACCCTTATTACCCTTAGAAGCCCCTTCCCTCGCCCATATATGTCCCTTTGACCAAGCTTGTAGCTACTTGGACCAGGCGGCGAGAGAATTAAAATTAGATGCAGGAATCATTGAGATTCTCAGCAACCCCACCAAAGTAATTACAGTTTCCATTCCCATAAAACGGGATAATGGAGAAATACAGGTACTAGCAGGACATCGGGTACAACACAGCGATGTTTTGGGTCCCTGCAAAGGAGGAACTCGTTACCATCCGGCGGTGACTCTGCGGGAAGTATCAGCATTAGCGATGTTAATGACTTGGAAATCTGCGCTGATGGGGATTCCCTATGGTGGTGCTAAAGGCGGTATTGCCATAGATCCCAAACACTATAGTGTGGGTGAATTAGAACGGATTACCCGTCGCTACACCAGTGAGTTAATTAAAGATATTGGACCTTCCGTAGATATACCTGCACCGGATATGGGTACTTCCGCCAGGGAAATGGCGTGGATGATGGATACTTACTCTATGAATGTGGGTCATGCTGTACCGGGGGTAGTTACTGGTAAACCATTGTCTATCGGTGGTTCCCTGGGCAGGGAAATGGCGACTGGACGGGGTGTAATGATTATTGTCCGCGAAGCTTTAGCAGATATAGGCAAGTCTTTCCAGGGAATACCCATCGCCATCCAAGGATTTGGGAATGTGGGTGGTGCAGCAGCTTTATTAATGCACGCCGCCGGAGCCAAAATTATTGCTGTTTCTACAAGCTCTGGGGGTATATTTGCGGAAGATGGTTTAGATATCCCGGCAGTGAAAGCCTATGCGGATAAGAATCGTAGGAGTGTAGTTGGTTTTCCTGGTGCCAAACCCATTAGTAATGAAGAGTTATTAACTTTACCTTGTGACGTATTGGTTCCCGCCGCCCTAGAAAACCAGATTACCAAAGACAATGTGCATCAGATAAAAGCGAATATCATTGCAGAGGCCGCTAATGGACCAGTCACACTCGAAGCTAGTGAAGTGTTAGAGGCCCAGGGTGTAACCGTATTACCGGACATTTTGGCTAACGCAGGCGGAGTTGTGGTGAGCTATCTGGAGTGGGTACAGGGTTTATCTTACCTATTTTGGGATGAGGAGAAGGTGAACCATGAAATGGAACAGTTGATGGTACGCGCATATCGTCAGGTAATTGCCAAATCCCAGGAGCGAGGTATATCTTTGCGATTAGCGGCTTATACTTTGGGTGTGGGAAGAGTAGCCCAGGCGCTGAAGGATAGAGGTTTGTATCCTTGATGGCTGGGGATGGGTCTCATGAATGATTATGATGGGGGTAGGTGTTCTGTCTGCCTCCTGAATAATTGTGTCTATCCGGTTATATCATGTCCGGTTCAATGCTTATAATTATCGTAGTATCTTAGAAGAAGTGGGTAGGGGCACGGCACCGATAAGATAACCGGATTGCCAACAATATTAAACACGCCGTGCCCTCAGCGATAAGATAACCGGATTGCCAAAAATATTAAACACGCCGTGCCCTCAGCAATAAGATAACCGGAGGTTATTTGGAGAAAGAAGATTAACAGACTATTAAGTACAATTGCCGAATAGGGGTATTTTTGCCATAATCATATCCAACGTCCCTTAGTCAAAAAAACGGATGGTTTGGGCATCTGGGCAGCAATTACAAGGTGGTAAGTATGTTATTGAGCAGGTGCTTGGACAAGGTGGATTTGGTATCACTTACAAAGCGCGACACTCCATACTGAATAACTTTGTGGTGATTAAAACACCCAATGAAAGCTTGAAAAATGACCCAGAATATGCTAGTTACATCAAGCGGTTTATCAACGAAGGACAACGATTAGAAAGGCTTTCCCAAACACAGCACCCGAATATTGTCCGGGTGAGGGATTTATTTCATGAGGGTGGTGTTTACTGCTTGGTAATGGATTTTGTCCAGGGAGAGAGTCTATTTAACCTGGTACAACGTAGAGGAGCATTGCCCATAGAAGAGGCTTTGCAATATATCACTCAAATTGGTGATGCATTAAAAGTAGTCCACCAAGCCGGATTAGTCCATCGAGATGCCCATCCTGGTAATATGATGATTCAGCAGGATGGCAAAGCTGTATTAATTGACTTTGGCATTGCAGGTGAAACAATGCCCACAACCGTAAGTTCCAGGTTCTTTGGTAATCCGGGGTTTGCACCCCACGAACAAATGCGGGGAGATAGAAAACCCTATGTTGATGTTTATTCACTCGCAGCTTCCCTATACTACGCAATCACGGGGAAAAGACCAACGGAATCCTTTCAGCGCAAAGCCTATAATATGCCATTGGTTTCCCCCCAGGAGCATAATTCTAGTATCAGCCATGAATTAAACCAAGCAATCCTCAAGGGGATGGAGTTGGAACCGGAAAACCGTCCCCAAACTATGCAGTCATGGTTGGAGTTGCTGGTTGAAGAACCGGCAATTTGGCAAGGGGGACATGAATTACAAAATGGGAAATACACCATTGAAAGAGATATTGCTCAAGGTGGTTTTGGCATTACTTATTTAGCCACAGATGAATATAACCGACGGGTTGTGATCAAAACCTTGAATGAAAAGGTACAAAAGCGTGCTGATTTTGCCAAACTTCAACAGGATTTTCTCAACGAGGCGGTAAAGTTAGCGAAGTGCAACCATCCCCATGTTGTCAAAGTTCGTGAAGTCTTCCAAGAAGGGAAGCTTTGGTGCATGGTAATGGAATATATTGAGGGGGAAAACCTGGCTGATAGGGTTGTGAATGGGGCTGTGTTGTCGGAAGGGGAAGCAGTAGAATATATTCGCCAAATTGGAGCAGCACTAACGGTAGTTCACAATAATGGGTTGTTGCATCGGGATGTAAAACCAGCAAATATTATTGTGCGTGCAGGTAAGCGAGAAGCGGTGTTAATTGACTTTGGCATTGCACGGGAATTTACCCCCAGTGAAACCAGGTTGCATACTCCCTATCTTTCCGGTTGTTTCGCACCCATTGAACAATATCAAACTGTGGCAAAGCGGGGTGCTTATACAGATGTTTATGCTTTAGCTGCGACATTGTATTTTTTGGTAACGAAACATCTACCCCATCCAGCCATAAATAGAGTTAGTGGGGTGGTGTTGGATTCACCAAGGAGTATTAATCCCAGTATTAGCCGTAGGGTAAATGATGCAATACTGAAAGGGATGGAGTTGGAACCAGAAAATCGTCCCCAAACCATGCAGTCATGGTTGGAGTTATTGAAGGAACCAGTAGTTATTCCCCAACCACCAACTCCTAAGCCAGTAATTCCTCAGCCATCAACTCCTAAGCTAGGAAATACCATCCCTTCACCAGCAATCAATCAGAATCAGCAAGTCAATAACCCCCAACCACAAATTAAGAAGCAACAAACACCTATCAGCCCGTCACGTCGGAAATTTATCCAAACTGTGGGCTGGATGGGTGCTGGTTTGGGTGTAACAGTTGTTGCGGGTAAGTTAATTACAGATGCTTCGTCAACTCCACAGAAGTCGGGTTTTTCCAAAAAACCCGACTTCTCGCCCAGCCCACCATCTCCTGTCACGAAAATCTCCACAAAGTCCAATTTATTGTTGCAAAGCTTAGACTTTGAAACTGTGACGGTAGATAGTAAGGGAGGAATTACCAACCCTAGGAAGTTAAACGCGAAACACTTTGCTGAAGATTTGGGGTATGGTGTCACCTTAGAGATGGTACAGATACCAGGAGGAACCTTTACTATGGGTTCTCCAGCAGGGGAAGCAGGGAGAGATGACGATGAAGGACCACAGCGTCAAGTTACGGTTCCTGGGTTCTTTATGGGGAGGTATGAAGTCACCCAAGCACAGTATCAAGCAATTATGGGTAAAAATCCTTCTAATTTTAAAGGAGAAAAGCGACCCGTAGAAAGGGTATCTTGGAATGATGCAGTGGAGTTTTGCAACAAGCTGAGTGAAAAGACAGGACGTACTTACAGATTACCCAGTGAAGCAGAATGGGAATATGCTTGTCGTGCGGGTACAACTACACCTTTTTACTTTGGGGAGACGATTACTACTGATTTAGTTAACTACGACAGGAATTATACATACGCTTCTGCACCCCAAGGGAAATACCGGAAAGAAACTACAGATGTGGGAACTTTTCCACCTAATGCTTTTGGTTTATACGATATGCATGGCAATGTGTGGGAATGGTGTCAAGATACTTGGGACAAAAACTATAATGGCGCACCCACAAATGGGAGTGCTTGGGTAAGTGGGAATGATAATGATTTTCGGTTGCTGCGCGGTGGTTCTTGGGTCGACATTCCGGAGGGCTGTCGCAGTGCCAACCGCTTCTTCAATATCCCCGGCGGCCGCGGCGACGTTATCGGTTTTCGGGTAGTTGTAGTTCTTGTGTGAGGGCTCCTTCCCCTTTACACTTTAGCCCTTTAGCCCTTTACACTTCTTCACTTTTCCCTCCCCTAGGTAGGGTCGCGGAGCGATGCTCCTAAAGGAGCCGCTAAAAGCGAACAAAATTTTTTTTGAAATCAGGACTTATGCAATTGTCACAATTGGTGATTGGTGCGTGAGCTTACAAGCCTGATTGCTACGTTCAAATATTCTCGCAGCGTCACGCACCCTACAGAAAAAATATGCTTTTCCCTCCCCTAGGTAGGGTCGCGGAGTAATTGTTGTAGGTTGGGCTAGCGATAGCGTAACCCAACGGAATCATTGCTATCGTTGGGTTTCATTCTTCAACCCAACCTACATGAAAACTCCAGATTTCAAGATGGATGGGGTTTAAATTCTAAATTCTAAATTCTAAATTCTAAATTCTTTTAAGAGTTGTGTAGCTTGGTAGGTTGCAAAACTGAAGACTTATCCAACTCATCAAAACCAATACCCTAGAAGGATACCGTTGGCGATTCAGGTGTTTCACGGGCTTTTTGAAATCTTTCTAATATCTCCATCACTACAGTTTCTCTATCTAAACCTTCACCACGTTCAAGTTCTGCAATCGCAACATCAACTTTTTGACGGGTTTCTTCTATCCATTGAGTATATTCAGCGTTTAACTTTTCTAGCAGTCGAAATGCTATATCAACTACTTCTTCAGGATTTTCATATTTACCTGTAGCGATTTGTGCTTGAATAAATTGCTCGTGTTCGGGTTTGAGTTGGATATTCATATTTTCTGCCTTTATATAGCTAATACCATTACTCTAGTTTTAACAATTTCAACATATTCTCAGCAATTTAAAATTATCTTGCAATATCACCTTGGTTCCCAACCAGAATTTTGTATGAAGTGCGGAATCATTTAATAATTAGGCAAAAAATCGCAAGCCTTTGTTGATGCAATATATTGATTAAAGCAACTAAATTATACGATCGCTTTTGGCTAATGAATAAAATAGGGATTTGACATACTCCCACCGTCAAGCTACGCTGTGACGGGGGATTCTTAAACTCGCATTTAAGATTTCCTGCTTCACAGATTCTTGACTAGGCAAAGCCCCCGTCAGACCATCTCCACAGGCATTTTCTAACACGCTATGCCCTAGCGCATTTGCTTCTATTCCTCTATTTCTGATGACTTGTGCAGCCGCTATATCTCGATGGGTTTTATACCCACATTCAGGACAATTATGTTCTCTAACATCAAGAGTTTTTTTGCCTGTATATAAACCACAATTAGGACATATTTGCGAGGTGTAATTCTTGTCAACTTCGCCAACAAATACATCCCGTTTCCATCCTACCCATTTGAGAATGGTTGCAAATTGTCCAAAAGCAGCATCTAAACACTGTTTAGATAGCATCCCTCTACCCCATGACCGAAAATCAATATCCTCAACAAAGATTGATTGTGCTTGGTCACAAAGGTGATGAGCTAACTTAAAATGCCAGTCTTTACGAGTCTCAGAAATCTTTTGATGTAATCTAGCTATCTTTTGGTTTAACTTGTGACGATTATTAGACCCTTTTTGCTTATTTTTCAATCTACGTTGTAGCAATTTCAGCTTACGGTGTAGTTGATTTAAGAATCTTGGTCTTTCTACAAGTTCACCATCAGAAGTAGCTAAGAATTTATCTAAGCCTAAGTCTA
>JAAUYI010099229.1_pt1 | contig 15246 bp, 15 predicted proteins | sample 7278041 | NCBI WGS metagenome assembly JAAUYI01 (sample SAMN14350216, study PRJNA611818) | marine sediment metagenome | isolation source: surface marine sediment (0.6m) | place: French Polynesia: Moorea | collected 2018-08
AAAAATTGGCGATTCGTCGCCCATCCCATCACTCATCTGATTAAAATCAAATATGGCTCCCGGATGAAACTCCTCACCGCCCAAAAATTCATCTCATCACCTCCCTTGCGGTTAGGTGAGAGGCTTCTTTTTAGTTGAGCTAAGTTTGATGGGTAGAATAATAAACCACTCTAGGTGCAGAGAACACAGAGTCAGAGAAACAGAGAATAAGTCTAGAACTTGATTTACACCGTAAAGTTTCATGAGTTTAATCTTGGAAATTTTCTCATATCACATTAAATACACTTTGTCAAACACCCATATTTCCTAAGTCTGTGTGGGGAGTGAAAATTGGTCTTTTCTTATGTCATCAAAATTTTACTTTGAAGTGGGTTGCTACGGCATAAATAGGGTTGTAGCTATTTTGGGTAAGCTATGGTCGCACTATGCCCCAAATAGGTTTTTTTAATCTTAGCATGAAACAACGCAATTGCGTTCATAAAATGAGAAGTATTTTCAATAAAATTTGACGAAAAATGAGGCATCTTTTAAAAAACGAATGGGAAAATATTAAAGCATAAGTTTTAATTATGTATTGATTTGTTGTGGAATGCTGATGTTGCAAAAGTAGGAAGAGGGAGAAGATAAGGAAGAAATTTTCAACTATAATCTCAATATTGGGGGAAAAATAAGTATAAATTACTAGTATAACATTAATTTATTTGTGGAAATCATCACACTTATCAAAAATTTTCATAACCATCACCCTAAGAATTTGTTACCGTATTCTTAATGTATTGAAAAATATAGTCAAACCAGCCTGGTAACTGGCTGTCAACTTGATGGAGGATTCCGGGCTGAAAATGTTGACTTCTTAAGTGTTAAGAAACACAAATTTCTCTAGTTAGAGAGGGTTATGGTTGTAAATTTTGCCCGAACATCTGCGTCTAATAAACAGTTAAAACAGGTATTCCAGGACATTGATGCTCAAAGTTGTCCTAGGAGTTTTAACTTTCACATGCATACTGTCTACTCCGATGGGAGATTGCAGCCCAGTGAGTTGATGGAACAAGCGATCGCCATTGGTCTTCAGGGGCTAGCTATCACTGACCATCATAGTGTCGGTGGATACTATGCAGCTCAAGCTTGGTTAGAAGATTGGAAATGGAATAATCCAGGTGCAGACGCTCCCCAGCTATGGAGTGGTGTAGAAATTAATGCCAATCTTTTAGATGTGGAAGTTCATATTTTGGCTTATGCTTTTGATACAGAGCATTACAGTATAAAACCTTATATCCAAAGAAGGATTACCACAGGTAAGGAATATCAGGCATCTCATGTCATTGCTGCGATTCATGAAGCTGGGGGAGTAGCGGTACTGGCGCATCCAGTTAGGTATAGGAAATCGCATTTTGATTTAATCCCGGCAGCAGCGGACATGGGTATTGATGGTGTGGAAGCTTTCTATGCTTACAATAATCCCAAGCCTTGGAGACCAAGCTCTTTGGAATCAGAACAAGTGCAAGAGTTAGCTGATGAATATGGTCTTTATAACACTTGTGGTACTGATACCCACGGATGTAGTTTGCTGCAAAGACTGTAGATATCAACTGGCATGACTGTAAGGTTGAATCACTCACCTTACTTTCATTACAACTTCAAGAAAAGATGATATTAATATGTCAGCAAATCATCATAAAAAAGATGGCAGGGTAAACCAACGAGTAGTCTTATTATAGCAAAAATTATGAGGTTGTAAACCCTTAAATCTCGTTCGCGCCAAGATGAGAATAGTTATCATACTCATGTTTTTTGGCAGGAAAATCGCATTTTTGAAAATTTTAGAAAAATTTTTGATTCGGTTGTGAGAATCTTGTGAGAGTTGAAGCTTGCACTCATACCAAACTTTACCCGTCGTAAACGACGCTTAACCTGTATCCACTTGAGTTGTTAGAAGATTTGTTCAATTTATTGGGCACACAAACTATTATTCTTTGCATTTCATCAACTTCATTCATTGGTGAGCGAAAATAGTTGAGGTTCACGCTTCTAAACCAACTCATGGGTGCAATTAGAGCGTTGTGTATCAAGTTCTTTGAAGCTGCCTAAAGCTATTTGAAGAAAACGAAAATACTCATTGTTACTAGTTCGTCCTACACCATTGGGCGATGTTTAAAGTAACTAGCTATATTTTAGCACTTCTTCCTTCTTCCGCTCAAACCTTCTTCCTTGAAGGTCGAAGACCTTCGGTCAATTTGAGGCTGAATCAATTAAATAATCACAGAGTTAAAAAAATAAGCTTCTTCAGTAGGTATTATGCTAAAAAAGTTTATCAAAAGCTCAAAATGGAAGCTATACAAGGGAAACCTACTTTAATTATGAACATAAACTGGTTTTTCAAGCATTCTGGTAATTTAAGCTTTGATTTAACCGGATAATTTTGGTTTTAACTAACAACTTGCACTTCCAAAAAGGATAACCAGGAGGCAGAGCCTCAACTCCCCTAGTTACCAGCGTCACGCTGGTAACTAGAACATAGGGACTTCTGGCTGTTCTTGAGAATGGTGCAAGTTATCAGTTTTAACTAACAGTTGTTTTTTGGAATTATTGATTTGTAGACTGTAGTTTAAATTCTCACAGCCTAATGCTGGAAACTAAACCAAGTTTCCCAAGTTATGACATTTCTCATGACACAATGGGATTGAGAACCAAAGCTATAAACACCTAATCTATAGCCATGCAAGCGGATTTACAGAAGTTACATATTACCCCAGAGGATTTAAAACAAATAACTGGTGTGAGCAATCGCGATTTAAGTGCCTATCGCAAGTTGAAATCTCCCCGGTTAGCACTTTTATTAATGATTGTTCAACATATTGAGCAAATATTGCTTTTAGGTTGGGGTTTAATTCCTCTCGGTTATTTAATTAAATGGAAATGGTTGAGAAAGCGTCAGGGAAACTTGTTTGATGAAATTAATCAGTATCATCAAGTATTAAAAGCAGTAGATATTAATGACCAATTATTAGCAGCAGGAAATTCACCAATCAGTGTATCTGAAAGAGAAAAAGTAATTCAGGCACTAGAAACTACAAGAAATAATTTAATTTGTGCTTTAAAAACAGAGAGAATTTTACGAAAAAATAGAGCTTTTATTGCTCGCCATCGGGAACTTTTGGGAAGTAATTTAACTGCTTTACAAGCATTGGAAATCAAACAGGAAGCGGGTGAATATACAAGATTAATTAATCAAGCTTTGGAAGTTGCCCAAGAAGTGCAAATAGAAATGAAAAAGCTGGAAGGTGATTAACTTAATGTCCCAATTTTAGGATATAGGTATTAAATTCACTTTTATACCTCATTTTCAGCCCCTATATGAATGATGCTGTTGGTCAATTAGTGATGGGTTTCACCCCCAACTTCGAGTGTCTTTCTCGTTTCCAGGCTCCAGGCGACCGCCCGGATTTGAGGCGGGAGCCTCAATCGCTGCATTCCTTGCCAGAGGCAAGGAACGAGAATTAAATTTTTGCGATTCGCCTAGCTAAAAATGAGGCATTCCTTTACGAGGTTTTTCTGACTCCTTGGGAAATATATTTTCTCCCCAACTGTAATAATTAGTGGCTCAATCCTTGAGTGGGGAACACTTGGCTCACAAAAATCCCAATCATACAATGATACACTACACCCAACTAAGCGTGAGAAATAGATTACCACATTTGTAGATTAGTGGGATAGGTTCACGCTTGTTTTGTTTCTACTTACAGTTAATGGCTCTCCATTTAGGAGAAAAACTTAAATGCCCCGAATTTACCAACATACTCTCATCGTTCCTGAGCAAGCTATTGACGAGAACGGACACGTCAACAATGTCGAATACCTCCGCTGGATGCAACAAGTAGCACAACTTCACTCTGAAGTGGAAGGATGTACTCAAGCAACCAGCATTCTTGGTGCAACTTGGGTGGTACGAACCCACCGGATTGAATACTTTCAGCCTGCCTTTGCCCGCGAGCAAATTGCTGTTTTAACTTGGGTGTCCAATTGGCGAAGAGCGCGTTCGCTACGCAAATATAAGTTTGTGCGTCTGAGCGAACGCTCGATTTTAGCGGCAGGAGAAACAGAGTGGATATTTGTCGATGCCGAAAATGGTCGTCCACGCTCTATTCCTGAAAGTGTTTCTGGACTGTTTGAGCTGCTTACCCCAAATGAGGAATCCAGAGAACTTGAGATATTTGCTCGAGAGCATCTAGTACTCAACCACATTAATTTTGACAAGTCGCGGGTGTTTAGATCCCCGACTTCTTAAAGAAGTCGGGGATCTGTGACCCCTCATAACTAATGTGGTGGACTACTAGTGGTCCACCAAGGCAACTTTGCTGGGTGATAGCGATTCTTGGTAAGCTAATTTCACCGTCTGGAACCTCATATACTAGTAAAAAAATACATTGCATAGTGAAATGAAGTTGGAATTTCGGCGTTGCTGAATCATGGGATGATTTTGCTCAATTTGTCACGAATCTTCAATGGTTTCAACTGCCAATTCATCCCGCAAAAATGCTACGCCGAAATTTCAACGGCTGCTATAGTCAAGCGCTGACTTGTTAGTTCCCGTAGCGCTCACTTACAGCGATTTTCAGGTAAATAGACCACGCTGTAGGGGTAAAGCGCATTGCTAAACCCCTACGATGAATCTGGTTCAAATAGATGAAAATTGCTGTAAATTAAGGTACGAGCGATGTTCCCTTATAGCCGCTACGCGATGGCCTTTGCGCACCCGTTGTCAGGAAAGCACATCTGCTGGAATTGAGACTGAGTTTTTTCTCATTTAACTATTACTCAAACCTCAGTTACTCATCACAACCTCCTCAGTGTTGCATCGGATATTAGTAATCAAAGAGATAAAACTTTTTAAGCGAGGGAGAGATTATCATGAAGACTATGAAAGTTAGTAACATGCAAAACAATGAAGTTGACGTACCAATAGTTTTGGCTGGAAGATACAAAATTAAGGCAGAAAAACGCTCGCGCTTTTTAGAACTTGCCAAAGCTGGCGTAGAACCAACTAGAAAGGAAGTAGGTAATATTAGCTACAACTTTTACGAAGATGCTGGTGTCCGCAATTCCTTTATTTACTTTGAAGAATGGAAAAGCAGAGATGCTTTAGCACAACATTTGCAACAACCTTATATTACTCCTTTATTAAAAGAGTTCCAGGAATTAGTAGATGGAGAGGCGGATGTGAGGGTTTACGATGTCAACTGTTTAACCTATGGACTATAGTAGTTATACTTAGAAAATTGTGAGATATTTTAAGAAGACGGCGTTGCTGAATCAATGTATGAATCTTCAATAAAAACCTCACCCCCCCTGAGTGCGGACACCCCTCTCCTACCCTACGGGAAGCCACTCCGTGTCTATGGTAAGGAGAGGGGAAGGGGAGCCACTGCTGGGCTATGGTTAGAAAAGTAAATATTTTATTGCCTTCTGAAGATTCTTAAATAATAAAATTTAAATCAACATAATATACTGATAACAAAGATTATGAAAACAAGTAATAATAAAACTCCGATAGGCTATTTTGAGCAAGTAATTGCAGAACTCAGAAGTACTCAAGAAGAGTTACAAGCAGAATTGAAAGAGTTAAGAGAACTGAAAAAACATTATGCCGAATTAGAAGAACAGCTAAAATCTACCACTCAAGAATTGCAAACTGTCAAAGCTGAACTAGAAAATATCAAAGTATATTCGCAGCAGATAAAGGAACAAACGCAACAAAATATTGATGCTGTGAAAAATGGAATTGAAAATGGTTCGATTGTTGTCCAAAAAGCTGTAATGCTAAGAGGTGTAGATGATGAACATTGGATGGGATTTTACAAACTAGATGCGGTCAATCATCATTGCTTGCGAGTATGGAGAAGCAGTGATAATACTTGGCATGATGATATTCGAGTCAAAGCATCGTTTTTCTTACGTGCTAGAAATAGCTACAATTGGATGGTGTGTACAGGTGTGTATCAAGGTTCTGATGTGTTTAGAGTTTGGAACTTAGATATTGATAGGCATTTCAGATTTCTAATTTAGAGCAGCACGTCATATATACAAAGGTTGAATTGAATAGGTGCTAAAGAAAAGTAAGCTAAAAATAAACATAAACGTTAGAATAGATAGTTGAGATGTAATGGTGTAACAATAAACTATTATGCAGGAAACTACTAGTTACCACCAAGAGCTTGTAAATCGCATATCACCAATAATAGAAAAATTATTTAAAACCAATAGTTTATACTTAGTCAAACTGAAAAAGCCGGAAATTACGGAAAGTTTAGTACAGCTTTTTGGTAAATTTACTCCTGAAGAAATGAAATCAATTTCAGATGAAGAATTAACACGCAGAATAGATAAAATTTTGGTGATAAAAGCTGTTTCTGGTACTTTAAATGATTTAACACCAGAACAAATCAAAATATTTGATGAATCGGTAGAAGGAAAATAAATAGAGTGACCTATTTATTAGATACAAATATTGTTAGTTATATTTTGAAAAAAAGCAATATAACCATTGATAATAAACTTGAGGAAGTAACTCGTTTAGGAGAAGAAATTTTTATTAGTTGTATTACTTACTATGAAGTGAAAAGAGGTTTGCTGGCAGTAAATGCAACCAGACAATTAGCTGAATTTGATATTTTATGTCGTAAATATGAAATTTTGTTTCTAGACGATATCGAAATCATTGAAAATGCTTGCAAAATTCAAGTTGATTTAAAAAGTAGGGGACATCGTTTAGAAGATGCAGATATTTTTATCGCAGCAATAGCAATTACACGGGGTTTAATTCTAGCTTCTAATGATTCCGATTTACTAAGAATTCAGGGGATTAATTTAGAAAATTGGTTGCAAATTGAACCTTAGTAACCATGAAACAAACTCTCTATCTCCCCACCCTCCATCAAAAATGAATACAATACCCTATAGATACACAAATAGTGCTTGTTGAGGGAGAATCTGTGCAGCCGGATTTACTGGGATTAGAAATTACCAAGGGGGAAATCAGACGCTTAACTGGCTTCGATCCAGATGATGTCTTCCGACCCTCAATGATGCAAGATAAACAAAAGCAGTGGGGGTTTTTACTGAATGAAATGCTTCTGTCCCTAGCGCTAACCCCGATTATTGTCGGGTTTGTGTATGCATTTATTATTTTACCGACAATTGGTTCTTCAGTCGTCCTAGGCATCCTCTTAGTGATTTTAGTACCTATAGCCCTGTTGATAGGACGCTGGGTATGGCGACGCTTCACTTCTCCCAAAAGTCTAACAATACTGCTAGATGAAGTCGATAGATATCACGAAGTTATTCAAGCCATAGATATTAACGATCAACTAGCTTCGTCGGGAAACACAGGTAGTAACATCGATGACAGGGAAAAGGTAATTTCTGCCTTGCAACTAATTCGAGAAGATTTAGTCCGGGCTTTGAAAACAGAGCGAATTTTACGAGATAATAAAAAATTGCTTGCCAATAACCAAGAGTTATTTGTCAATAATTTAGCGAATCTGCAAGCTTTACAAGTTAGCACTCAAGCTGGCGAATATGCCCAATTTCTCAATCAATCATTAGAGATAGCCCTCGATGTCCAGGCACAGATAAAAAAATTGCACTCTTCCCCTTGACTTAAACATGAGTAATAAACCAAAAATAATCGTTTTGGATGATGATCCCACGGGTTCTCAAACTGTCCACAGTTGCTTGCTGCTGATGCACTGGGATGTGGACACCCTACGTATTGGCTTGCAGGATGATTCACCGATTTTTTTTGTGCTGACTAATACTAGGGCATTACCTCCAGAATCTGCTGCATCTGTGACGAAACAAGTATGTCATAACCTGAAAATAGCAATAGAAGCAGAAGGAATTGAGGATTTCCTAGTTGTTAGTCGTTCTGACTCTACCTTGCGGGGACATTATCCCATTGAAACCGATGTCATTGCCCAAGAACTCGGTGATTTTGATGCTCATTTCCTCGTCCCGGCATTTTTTGAAGGAGGACGTATCACAAAAGACAGCGTACATTACTTAATTATAGATGGCGTTCCTACCCCTGTCCATGAAACTGAATTTGCCCGGGATTCTGTATTTGCTTACCATCACAGTTACTTACCAAAGTATGTAGAGGAAAAAACCCAAGGACGTATCTCTGATGACTCAGTAAAAAGATTTTTACTTGCAGATATCCGTGCTGGTAGTCTGGAATCCTTGATGCAACTCAGTAATAATCAATGTGCTGTGGTAGACGGTGAAACCCAAGAGGATTTAAACCGCTTTGCACAGGATATTCTCAGCGCAGCAAGCCTTGGAAAACGGTTTCTATTTCGCTCTGCTGCCAGTATTTTAACCGCTTTAGCTGATTTACCACCCCAACCCATCGCCGCCGAAAATATGGCAAAATATGTCCGGGGAGGTAAACCCGGAACTGTAATTGTTGGTTCTCACGTGAAAAAAACAACTCAGCAATTAGAAAAATTGTTACAGGTAGAAGGTACGGAGGGCATAGAAGTTGATGTCGCCAGATTGTTAAATGAGACAGATGCATCTGCTACAGTGCTAAACAAGATTCTCGATGATGTCCGCAGGGCACATGATGCTGGTAAAACCCCCGTAGTTTATACTAGCCGTGAGGAACTTACTTTCAAAGATGTGAAAACTCGTCTAGACTTTGGGGCACAGGTTTCCAGGTTATTAATGGATATTGTCCAGGGTTTACCATCTGATATAGGATTCTTAATCAGTAAGGGTGGCATCACCTCTAATGATGTTTTAAGTACAGGTTTAGCACTTACTTCCGCTCGTTTGCTGGGTCAAATTTTACCTGGTTGTTCCATGGTGAGGACTCCATCTGACCATCCCCAGTTTCCCAATTTACCAGTAGTGTTATTTCCCGGTAATGTTGGTGATGCTAATGCCTTAGCAACAATTTATCAAAGACTCAGTAAAAATATTGAGAAATAATCTGCAAATTATCACGAACCAACTACGTAAAATAAATTTTATAGCCCTAGTGTATAGGAGTCCCCCAGGAAAAAATCCCACAGCCAAAGATGTTAGCAAACCTTGGCGAAGCCCTATATATACCTCTTCCCTACTGCCTAATGCCTACAGCAGGGCTGCCCATTTTCAAGTTATACGGTTATGTGATAAATCGTACAAAGAAGGCAGGAAAATCTTTCTGACCAACTCGGTGCCTCTTGGGTACAAACATTGGGTCTGTTGGGTACAAAAATTGGGTCTGTTGGTTACAAAAATTGGGTCTGTTGGTTACAAACATTGCGTGTGTTGGGTACAAACATTGCGTGTGTTGGGTACAAACATTGCGTGTGTTGGTTACAAACATTGCGTGTGTTGGTTACAAAAATTGCGTCTGTTGGTTACAAACATTGCGTGTGTTGGGTACAAACATTGCGCCTGTTGGTTACAAACATTGCGTGTGTTGGGTACAAACATTGCCTGTGTTGGGTACAAACATTGCGCCTGTTGGTTACAAACATTGCGTGTGTTGGGTACAAACATTGCCTGTGTTGGGTACAAACATTGCCTGTGTTGGGTACAAACATTGCGCCTGTTGGGTACAAACATTGCGCCTGTTGGTTACAAAAATTGCGTCTGTTGGTTACAAAAATTGCGTCTGTTGGTTACAAACATTGCGTATGTTGGGCGCAAGCATTGCGCCCCTACTATTTTCAAGACGAACCCCCACGAGAAAATTCCACAACCAAACATGAAAATACCTCTTAAGAGTTCCCTATTCCCTATTCCCTGTTCCCTATTCCCTATTCCCTGTTCCCTGTTCCCTATTGCCTATTTTTAAGCCAGCCATGATGAACTCTGATTCCATAATCCCTATACTTGGAACAAATTCCAACTTTTCCTACCCACAGGATTCTATTGTCCCCCAGCCAGAAGAAAATCCCATTTTGCCCGATACGGAGGTTAATTCTGTACTCCTGTATTTAAAATCGAATCCTCCCCCTGATGATGGAGAATCTCAGCCTGAATCTGTGGATTTAGATTCTATTGGGGAAAAATCGCCAGTCAATTTGGTGAATAGTAATATTCAAGTTAGATTCAAAGCTGAGGGAAAAAGACTATCATTGATTTTACCACCCCAATCCCAAGTTCCTAGCACCCCTAGTAGTTGGTCGGAAATTTGGCAACAAATAAAACTTCGGTTGAATGGTGGCGATCGCTTGCAATCACCCAATACACCCGTAGATTTGATAGCAGGCGATCGCTTATTGGATAATAGACAATTACAACAGCTGGCACAAATCCTAGATGAAGCTCAATTGCAGTTGAAATCTGTGGCTACCAGTCGTCGTCAAACTGCCATTGCTGCTGCCACTGCGGGTTATTCTGTAGAACAAATACAGCAAGAGGATCCCCTGTTTGCAAAATCAAAACCAACCTCCGCACCCCTAGCAGAAGCCCTTTATCTACAAATGACAGTGAGATCGGGAGTGGAAATTCGTCATCCAGGAACTGTAATAGTTTTGGGAGATGTCAATCCTGGTGGTATTGTAATTGCAGATGGGGATATTTTAGTCTGGGGTCGTTTGCGGGGCATTGCCCATGCTGGTGCGGGAGGTAACCAAGAATGCCTGATTATGGCATTACAAATGGAACCAACTCAATTGCGAATCGCAGATGCTGTCGCTAGGGCACCAGAAAAATCACCAATGCAGTTATATCCGGAAGTTGCTTATATCACCCCTGAAGGAATTCGCATTACCAAAGCAAGTGATTTTTCTCGACCCCAAGTAAATAAGATTGATGCAAACGATCCATAATGAACAATAAAAGGTAAAGTATGAAAATAATTACATAAATACTTTATACTTCATAGTTCAGGTTGCTGTATATTTATTAATCCCTCATCAAGCGCGTTTCGGTCATGACTCGCATTATCGTTATTACCTCCGGTAAAGGAGGGGTGGGTAAAACCACAGTTTCAGCCAATTTAGGCATGGCTTTAGCCAAAATGGGACGTCAAGTCGCCTTAGTAGATGCAGACTTTGGTCTGAGAAATTTGGATTTGTTGCTAGGTCTAGAAAATCGTATAGTTTATACTGCCATTGAAGTCTTGGCTAGGGAGTGTCGTTTAGAACAAGCTTTAGTTAAAGATAAAAGGCAACCTAATCTTGTACTCCTGCCAGCAGCACAGAACCGCAACAAAGATGCGGTGACTCCCGACCAGATGAAGTTGTTGGTAAATACACTGGCACAGAAGTATCAATATGTTATCCTTGATAGTCCAGCTGGTATTGAGAATGGGTTCCAGAATGCGATTTCTCCGGCAAAAGAAGCTTTAGTTGTCACTACCCCAGAAATTTCTGCCGTGCGTGATGCCGACCGTGTAGTGGGGTTATTAGAAGCACAAGGTATAAAACGCATTCATTTAATTTTGAACCGTATCCGACCTGCAATGGTCAGGGCAAATGATATGATGTCCGTACAGGATGTTCAGGAACTACTAGCAATTCCTCTGATTGGGGTGATTCCTGACGATGAACGGGTGATTGTCTCCACCAACCGGGGTGAACCTTTAGTTTTAGCAGAAAAAGAAAATTCTTCCTTGGCTGCCATTGCCTTTGATCGCATTGCCCGGAGAATGGAAGGAGAAGCGGTGGAATTCCTTGACCTCGAATCACCCCACGATAGTCTATTTGCCCGTCTCAAAAGGCTGTTATGGACAAAAATTTAACAACTCCTAAACCCGTCTGTGCCTAGCTAGTTGTAATGATTCTTGAACTTCTAGAACGAATTTTTTTTCGCAGTGGCGATCGCGACAGCCGTAAGGAAGTCAAACGCCGTCTGCAATTGGTAATTGCCCATGATCGCGCTGATTTAAGTCCTCAGGTTATAGAAAAAATGCGGCAGGAAATTTTAGAAATAGTTTGTCGCTATGTAGAAGTAGAACCGGAGGGTTTAGAGTTTTCCTTAGAAAGCAACCAAAGAACTACTGCCTTAATTGCTAATTTGCCAATTCGTCGGGTAAAAGAAGTGGGGCTAAATGGGGAGGGAACTGAAAAAAAAGAATAAGAGTCGGTAATAGGTAATGGGTAATCGGTAAGAACTCGTTTCCAGGCTGAGTCTGGAAATGCATTTGTTGGAGGTTCTGCTTTCCATGAATTCTGGAGGTAGAACCTCCCTAAAATACATTACAAGGTTCTACCTTGTAACGAGGGAAGGTAGAACCTTGTAACGAGGGAAGGTAGAACTAGAACCTTGTAACGAGGGAAATTCTGGAGGTAGAACCTCCCTAAAATACATTACAAGGTAGAACCTTGTAACGAGGGAAGGTAGAACCTTGTAACGAGGGAAGGTAGAACCTTGTAACGAGGGAAGGTAGAACTAGAACCTTGTAACGAGGGAAGGTAGAACTAGAACCTTGTAACGAGGGAAGGTAGAACCTTGTAACGAGAGATGAGGGACAGCAAGCAGCGGTAATTACTTTACGATCACCCTTTACTCTTTACCAATTTTAACTAGTAGCTAATGGCAACTTGTGGTTGTACCCATACCTCTGTAACCTTTTCACCAAAGGTGACGGGTTTATCTACATCATTCATGGCTAGAGTTTTGCCATTGGTAGTAGCAACAGTCACTAAAGACCAATCTTCATCACCTAGTTCACCAGCACGGAAAATCACACCATTAGGTTGGTTTTGACTCCAGCCTAACAATATTGCCATTTTGTTATGTTCCTCTTGTGTTTTTTCCGGAGTGACGCTATTGGTGCGATTTTGTTGACGATCCCAAATCAGTGCATGATCTGTGATGTCGGATGTGTTCATTACCCCTTGGAATTTGCGTGCCAAAAAGCGATCGCCATTTTCTGACCAGCTAACAGGAACAAAGATTTCAATGGTTCCTTCGCTTTGTTTGGCAACTTCTGTTGATGAAGTTGCCACTGGCAATAGGGGATCTTTTACCCGAGAGTTTGTCGATTTGAGTACCCGCAAAGTCTTGGTTTGGGTATCTTCGATAAACAAAACGCTGTTAACACGACTGTTATGCATGTGAGGTTCTATCTCTAACTGCACACGGCTATAAACAGCGTATCTGCCATCGGGAGAAACCACCGGGACACTACGATAATATCGAGTTCCAGAAGCACCTGCGGAACTAACAGACTTTTGGGTAGCCATGATCCATTTCCAAGGAATAGGATGAGGACTGCCCAATGGATCTTCTAATTCTGTTCCTTGATTGAAATCGATTTCTTTGACTACATTTACTTCCTGGGTAGTTGCTTTAGTTGTCTTCCTGACGGGGGAAATTTTCGCTGCTGACAATGTTTTATCACTACTAGCTGCCTGGGAGACCAAAACATCTTTTTTGGGGGAAGAAGCAGCTTTATAAGCCCTTAATCTTTGTGCCAATTTGAGATTGGATTTACTAGCGGGCATTTTTTTTGTCACAGGAACAGATTTTACTGGTTCTGGTGCCAGTTCAACCGCTGCTAACGGATCGTCAACCGATATATTCTCTGAGGCTGAATCCCCTTCTCCTACCAGAGACTCAATAGCATCTGGTTGTATCATCTGCGGTTCCCTAACGGCAGCTATTTCCATGGGTACAGCGTCAAATACTCCTTGTACAGGAAAAGCAAAATTCACCTCTGGTGATGGTGTAGTAGCTATTTCCCCTGATGTTTCCTGGGAGTCTTCTGTTTGGGGGGGAGTAATCTTCGTGACTGCAATCGCTGAGGCTACATTGTCTTCAGCAGTAGATATTTCCCCTGATACTGAGTCAGATTCTCCGCGTATAGGAGTTTTTGTTTTTACTAGCGATTGCTTGGCTGAACTAGAGTAACCAAATGTAGCTAATAGGGGTGCAATGACTGTCATAAGGACAACATACTTAAAGAATGGTTGCACCCGGAACCATCCTGACAGTAAAAGGGATTTGAGCATGGGTTGACTCTCCAGAGGCAGGTTGCTGTGTAAGGAGCAGTGCCAATTAAAGCATCCAGCAGGCTATGATTATAGGTATAACAATAAACTAACTAGAACTGCGAGGATTTATATTTAAATGTCGCATTGCGTTACAAACACAAAGTAGAATTTAATACACTATCTTAGTTAATTTTTACGGTTAAGCAATCATTAACTTATCTAAAGTAACCGAAAAAACGCTATTTGTCAGGAGCCTTTTCTCACAAATTCATCCTCAAACACCACTAGATAATTATGGGGCAAAGGATATTGAGGGTATAATTTAGAGTAATTTTACTGACATTGGGCAGTATTATATGATGACGGGACAAAACAGTATAATTTTTACTTACAAACTGACCAAGGAAATATCTATGGTTTCTGTTGTTCAGTCACACTGTGAAAGTTGATAATAGTATAATTGCCGATTTTGCGGTAAATTTCGTAACTTATACTATTTCACCTGGCTGAATCAGCTTTTCACTGCAAATCTTTTTTTACAGAGAAATACTACTAAACCCAAGAGCATCTAAATTAAATATTTCGACGGGCAGGAATGCCTATCCCACAAGAGTTAGAGTAATGAGTGATTATCTAGTTTAAATGCAAAGGCAGCCCAGGCAAACAGTATTAATTGGTTTTAATTTTCGCCACTATACTTTACAGATGCACCACTGGATGGAAAGCCCAGCTGAAAATATAGGACAATGGCAAATTTAAGAATCTAGAATACAGGCTGACGACAGCAAAATTAGGGTCGTTTAGCAGCAGATATAGTTGATTCTATCTTATCTTATTTTCCAGCGTTATTATTATAACGTTAGCAAAAACACTTTAGTTTCACAACTGCGAAAAATGATGGAATTATGAATTCTCAGGGAGTAAATATGGTGACAAAGGTCGAAAGAGCTATTTAATCACGAAAAATAACTGGATTACAGGAAATTGACCTGAAAATTGAGTAAGAGGATCGGGAGGGAGCATGTCAGAGTTTATTTGTATACTGCGTACATCCTTAAGGATGTTAGCGCAGCTTGGGGATAGCCATAAGAGGTTGTTTCTCAAGTCTAAAAGCTTATTTAAAACCTCTGTGGGTAAACCTCTCTCCTACCTACTAGTAGTCCAGCACACCAACTTTGCGGGGTAAAGGCAGAGAGGGGGAAGAGGAGGAAGAGGGGGAAGAGGCGGACGGGGAGGAAGAGGGGGCATGGGGGGAAGGGGGGGGAGAGGGGGCGGAGGGGGGCGGGGGGGAGGGGGCGGCGGCGGCGGG
>JAAUYI010056714.1_pt1 | contig 15230 bp, 15 predicted proteins | sample 7278041 | NCBI WGS metagenome assembly JAAUYI01 (sample SAMN14350216, study PRJNA611818) | marine sediment metagenome | isolation source: surface marine sediment (0.6m) | place: French Polynesia: Moorea | collected 2018-08
CCAAGATTATCGTGATTGGACAGTGAGAGAAACTGAACAAGAACAGACCAAATCTGTAGCTAAACTATCCACTGATTTAGGTTTGATTTAACGGTAGGGGCGGTTTGGCCTAAAGGACTAGCTTCTTGCTCAATAACCTCAACGGGGGGAACCCCCCTAAAGGGTTCAGCAGTTTCTTTAAGCGGGGAAACCCCCCTTCGGGTTCAACATCGGAAAGCGTTCCCTTGCTAAGTCGGCTTGCGTCCTTTGAGGAAACCTCAAAGGCGTTCCGACTTCTTTCGGCGACGCGGGGTCTTTCCTCAGTTTGCTCAAGCGGGGAAACCCCGCCACCGCAACTGTTTCACCGCAACGGTTTTTCGCGCTTCGCGTCGCGAATCGCCCCTACTAACGGCAAGGACGAAAAGACTTACGGTGTTGAGGGGATAAGCCATATTGCTCGATCGCAAGACGATGCTTTTTAGTTGGATAGCCTTTATTAGCAACTAAATCGTAATTAGGGTAATCAGCAGCAAGATTAGTAATTAAATCATCTCGCCACACTTTAGCCAAGATACTCGCAGAGGCGATCGCTGCTGATTTATTATCCCCTTTAATAACTGCCTTTTGAGATAGGGGAAGATCTTGGAGAGTAAATTTACCATCAACTAAACATATCTCTGGTGATACTTTTAACCCCAGTACTGCCCGCTTCATTGCTAGTAAAGAAGCTTGTAGAATATTTAGTCGATCGATTTCTTCTACATTAGCCTGAGCTATATGCCAACTGCTTACTATTACTTGAATCGGTTTAACTAACTCCCTCCGTTTTTGGGCAGATAACTTCTTACTGTCGCGAACACCAATTTCTGCCAATTGAGGTAGGTTCGATAACGGCAATGTTACTGCTGCTGCTACCACAGGTCCAAATAAAGCTCCTCGCCCTACCTCATCTACTCCCGCTAGCAAGATATTATCCTCACCTAATTCTGATACCAGATGGCGATCGTCAAATAGAAAGTTATTCAACTTTTATACTTGAGCCTCAACTTCTTTCTGAGCCGAAGAACGACGGCGACGGCGACGACGACCATTGCTAGCCTCATCACTTTCTGCTAGAGACTCATTAGAGTCGGTATTCTCTGCCTCAACTTGAGGCTCAGTATCCTCTGCCTCAGCTTTAACTGGTTCAAGAGAAATAGTAGATTTTGGCTCCGAGGATTCTACTACATCTTCTTCTCCAGGAGTTTTGATTTGAATTAAAACTGATTTGGGGTCTTTAAATTCTCTTTCTAAGCGAACTAGAGGGGATACTCCCATTAGAGCATACATTTCCTGCTCCAATTTACTCATTTCTACAGAAACTTTTTCTAGAGGTACTTCTTCTCGTCGGGAAGAGCGATTTGAGGAAGAAGGACGAGATTTACGCTCTTCATAAGTATTATTTTCTACCTCTATATCTCTAGTACCATTACCATCCCCATTGCCTAGTTCTTCTTTCATTAGAAGTTCATTGAGGCGACGACGACGACGGCGACGATTATTACCGGAAACGCCTCCTTGTTCTTGATAGCTAGGATGATTGATTAATTCTAATTGTTGGGTACTACTATCGTAACCATAATCTAGCGATGATTCTAAGTCATTATCTTGGTTATATTTATCAGGAACGCTAGGAACAATTGGTGGAGGAGTAATTGGGGGACTTTCTAAAGACTCGCCCTCAGGTTTTCCTGGTAGATGAGCTAAATGTCCTAAACCACCGCAACTAGGACATGTTTGACCAAATAGCTCATAAATATTTTTACCTTGGCGTTTACGAGTTAATTCTACTAATCCTAATTCAGAAAGTTGAGCAATTTGAGGTCTAGCTTTATCCGCTTTGAGAGTATTATTAAAATGTTCTAGTAATTTTAATTGGTCTCTACGCGAGTCCATATCAATAAAGTCAACAATAATTACTCCACCAATATTGCGGAGACGTAACTGACGAGCTATTTCTGTAGCTGCTTCACTATTTGTCCATAAAACGGTTTCTCTAGCAGTAGCAGAACGAGTAAAAGAACCAGAGTTAACATCAATAACAGTCAAAGCTTCTGTTGGTTCTATAATAATATAACCACCAGAAGGCAACTCTACTCTAGGTTTGAGAGCTTCACGAATTGCTGCATTAACACGGTAATATTCTAGAATTGGTTGACGTTCTCGATGATAGTCGATAAATACACCTTGGGGAGAACGACCAGCACCCCAGTTCATTAGCTGTTGTTTAACTCGTTTAACCCCAGCCTGAGAATCCAACACAATACTGTTGACTTCAGCAGAATACATATCTCGCAGTACTCGCTGAATAAAATCATCATCACGATTGAGCAAAGCAGGAGGTTTTGTGTAACTGGCTTGATATTGAATAGATTCCCACTGTTTCTGGAGGAACTCCAAGTCTTCCATAATGGCTTCTTCTGCCTTTCCTTCTGCTTCAGTTCTGACTAGTAATCCCATACCAGCGGGTTTAACCAGAATAGCTAAAGCTCTAAGACGACTACGTTCATTATCGTCTTTAATTCTCCGCGATAATTTAACTCCTTTACCATAAGGCATTAACACCAAATATCGACCAGGTAGAGTAATATTACCTGTCAGTCTTGGTCCTTTATTGCCTGTAGGTTCTTTCATTACCTGAACTAGAACTTTTTGTTGCGGAGTTAAGAGTTCGGTAATTGCAGATGCTGTTTTTTTCAAACGTAATGGGCCAAGATCGGTAACATGAATGAAACCGTTTCTTTCTGCATCGCCAATGTTAACGAAAGCTGCATCTATCCCAGGGATAACGTTTTCTACTGAGCCAAGATAGATATCGCTCACTTGCTGATTGCCAGTGGCTACTACAAGCTCTTGTATATGATCTTCCCAAAAAACGGCGGCGATGTGATGCTGTTCCGCAATAATAATTTGTTTTGGCATTAATTTTCCTCAAAATTTCTTCGCAGGTTGAGACACCCAATCGCTGTGTCCTCCAACATTGCTTGATTTCAAAATATGTATAAGACGTATAAAACGGGTAAATAATCTTTAGTTAAATTTAAAGATTATTTAGGCACAACCAAAGATTTAGATAGATAACTACTCTAACTGCTTAACTAGAGTCTTGAGTGATTTTCCTTCTTACGGAAAGCTTTCTTAACTAGAAAGTAGATTAAAGGTTAAGCCGAAGATTAGGTTTGGCTGAAAGTGTAGCTGTGATTGTAACTAAGTTACAACCGCTCAAAAATGGTGAATTTTATATAAGACACCTGGGATTCGATTTTCTCTGCTAGTTCTTCTAGCATAGATAATATTACACCACAGAATTACAGTAGTGATAATTAAATCAAATTTTAACTTGAATATAACCTTGTCTTGCAACTTTTGACAAGAAAATTGTTTTTTCCTCTTGACGAATTACCTTAGAGAAAGTTGCTCTCCTGATAATGCGACTTTAGGAGCAAGTTATTTGGTTATTCTGGCTGTTTGCCTGACGCAAAGCACAAATGGTCGCAATCGCTTCTTTTCCTACTTTCTCTATTTCTGCTGCTGTATTAAACCTGCCGATGCCGAGACGTAAAGACCCATAAGCTAACTCTCTCGAATGCCCTAATGCCGTTAAGACGTGGGAAGGGGCAGTAGAAGTAGTAGAACAAGCTGAGCCAGAAGAGAGGGCAACAATAGGTTGCAAACCTAGTAACAAAGCGGAACCATCCACTCTTTCTACACTAACATTGAGGTTGCCTGGAAGTCTTTTAGTCCGATGACCATTAAGTCTAATATCTTCTATTTTACTTAAAATATTCCAAAGCTGCTCTCGTAACTTAAGCTGACGCACAGATTCTGATTCCATTTCCCCTAAACCTAATTCTACTGCCTTGGCAAAACCAACAATTTGGGGTGTATAGAGAGTACCTGAGCGAAATCCTTTTTCTTGCCCTCCTCCGTGAATTTGAGCAGCCAGACGAACCCTCGGATTACGGCGACGGACATACAGCGCGCCAATGCCTTTTGGTCCATAAACTTTATGGGCTGTTAAAGACATCAAGTCTATATTCATTGTCTTGACATCTAAAGGGATTTTGGCGATCGCTTGAGCAGCATCAGTATGAAACAAAACTTTATGTTTACGGCAGATTGCACCAATTTCTGTTAGAGGTTGCAGTACCCCAATTTCATTATTGGCTGCCATGACTGAAACCAAAATGGTATCAGGACGAATAGCTTGCTCTAGTTGCGCTAAATCGATTAATCCTTCATGGCTAACTGGTAAATAAGTTATTTCAAAACCCAAAGTTTGCAAATATTTACAAGGGTCTAAAACTGCTCGATGTTCAGTTTGAACCGTGATAATGTGTTTTCCTTGGCTAAAATAAGCTTCGGCAACGCCTTTAATTGCTAGGTTATTGGCTTCTGTTGCGCCACTTGTAAAGACGATTTCTTCTGGAGTAGCATTAATAGCATCAGCAATAGTTTGACGGGCAGTTTTAACGGCTGCTTCTGCTTCCCAACCATAAGCGTGAGTGATGCTAGAGGGATTACCAAAACGTTCGGTAAAATAAGGAAGCATAGCTTCTAATACCCTAGGATCCATTGGTGTAGTAGCATGACAATCTAAATAAATAGGACGAGACATAGTTAATCAAGAATTAGGCAAAAATTAAGAATTATGGCGAAATGCGCGATCGCTCTTGGTAGCAATCTGGGTAACTCTCTCAATACAGTAGAAAATGCTCTTAAAGAATTGGCTAACATTCCAGGGATTGATTTGATCGCAACGTCTAGTTGGTATCAAACTTCACCTGTTGGGCCACCCCAACCAGATTATATTAATGGTTGTGTGGTCTTAGAAATTGAACAAAAACCAGAGGAATTACTAACTATTCTACAAGCTATAGAATTACAATTTGGCAGAGTAAGAAAAGAAAAATGGGTAGCAAGAACTCTAGATTTAGATATACTTCTCTATGATGATTTAGTTATTGACACTCCTAAGTTAACTATTCCTCATCCCCATATGATAGAAAGAGCTTTCGTTTTAGTACCTTTAGCTGAAATTGCTCCTAACTGGATTGAACCTGTGAGCAAAAAAGCGATCGCGCAGTTAGCCAAAGAGGTAGACTGTACAGGAGTAAGATTATTAAATCAGCATGACATTAGCTAAAGAACCCTTAGAAATCCTGCAACAACGCCTCTTCTACAAAGGTCGTAAATTTGACTATGAAGTTATTAAACTTCGTTTACCCAATGGAGTAGAGGGAGAGTGGGAATGTATTCGCCATCCAGGTGGTGCTTTAGCTGTTCCCGTTACCCCAGAAGGCAAATTGGTTTTAGTAAGGCAGTATCGTTTTGCCTGTGAAGGACGATTACTAGAGTTTCCTGCTGGTACAGTGGAGGTAAATGAAGACCCCGCTGAAACAATTAAAAGGGAAATTGAGGAAGAAACAGGTTATAAAGCGGGTAAGTGGCGCAATTTGGGCAAATTCCCCCTTGCCCCTGGCTACTCTGATGAATATATCTATGCTTTTTTGGCACAAGACTTAGAAAAGCTGGAGATACCACCACAACAGGACGAGGATGAGGATATTGAAGTAGTGTTAATGAGTCCTCAAGAATTAGAAGAGACAATTTTAGCAGGTGAATCTATTGATGCTAAATCGATCGCTAGTTATTTTTTAGCCCGTCCTTTCCTGTAGGGGCGGTTCGCGACGCGAAGCTAGTCCTTTAGGGCGAACCGCCCCTACAAATGTTTACGATAATTCTTCTGCTAACATATTTTGATATATCTGGGGTAGGTACTTACTCATAGAATTGGTTTCAATACCATAACCCAGACTAGTCCAGGTGCCAGACAATAAACGCAATACTTGCTTGGTTTTGCCTTCTCTTAGTAGCTTAGGTATATCTGTCCCCCAAGCCGTAGAGTCACTTAACCAGTCATGAACTACCTCATCTTGATATTCTGGTTCAAAACTGTAGCTTTTCCACCACAGTAGCCCTGATGGTCTGGGATGATATTTTTGGGCTTTTTCCGACCAAGTATAGTCAAGAAATTGATAGCGTCCCGCAGCTGTAGTACAGTTGCCGATATTGGGCCCTGCTACGATGGGAACACACAATTCAGGATGACGACTAAGATCATCAACATATCGATTGCCATAAATTACGTGATAAGGTCGAGTAACATTAGCCTCACTAGCAGTAATAGTGCGCATTAAAGCCCGAATATAGGGGTCTCCTCCTTTCATAGCTAAAGGTCTTGTTCCTCTGATTGTTAGAGGATAATCAGCAGAAGGTACAGGCGATCGCTTTTTTTGCAATACATATCCTTGTAGATTAGATAAGACAAAAAGTAGACCAGCGATCGAGATTAATTTAATTCCTAAATTAACTTTCCGAAAACTTTTGTTAAGCATTAATATTACGAATATCTAATATTCACAGTAAACTTATCAAGCAACACCAGCAAATAAATCTGACCAGCTTTTGTCTTCTGCTTCTGGACTAGCTACTATTTCCACGATTTTATTTTTGGCTGTGGTTTGGAAAAGAGACTCCAAACAGACTTGAGCAACTTTAGGACGAGGAATACTTCCGTCAAAGAGAGTATCTGCGGATGACATTATAATTCGATCTGCGTTATCTTCGTTTTTAAGACCTCCTGGTCTAACAATGGTATAAGTCATACCACTTTGCTGAAGATATTTTTCTGCCTGTTTTTTCCAGTATAAGATTAACCAAAACAAGTTAAGGGGATGAAAAAACTTGGAAACACATAAAGATGAAACCATGACAAAATGCTCAATTTTCGCTTGTTTAGCTGCATCCACTAAATTTTTTGTCCCTTGAAAATCTACCTGATAAGGACCTGTAGGGTCTAAACTAGGTGAAGCTCCAGTAGCACAAAGCAATACACTACAGTCAGTTAATGCTGTTGTTAAAGTCTCTGGTTTAAGGACATCTCCTACGACCAATTCTGCTTCAGGGGGAAGTATTTCTTTAGCCTGTTCTAAATTGCGAACTAACGCTTTTACAGGAATATCTTTTTCAACTAATTGTTTAACAATATTGCGTCCTGTTTGTCCTGTTGCTCCAGCGACTAATGCTTTCATGATAATCTCGATCGCACCCAACTAAATTAAAGAATGTTTAGCTGGTTATTAACTCTTTCATTGTAAGAAATTTAAAGAGGGTAACGAAAATAAGTTTAGTCATCTGAAAATTGTATGTATTTTAAATTAATGGAGAATGAACAAGCCAACCTATCAGAATTATCAGCTTGTGAACAAAATCTTCTTTCTTCCCATGATGCTTGTGAACCAGAAAGACCCTTTTTATTTCAAGTATCTTATTTAGGTTCAATGGATATGTATAGTGATACAGAAACCGTTGCTGATTATCTAAATGCTCATGAAGGTTGGTTTTGTCGCTGCGCTCAACCGATGAAAGTAGAACCTTTAAGTGAAGATGGCTATATTATTACGGTGGGATGTTTTGGTGCTTTTGACTATGAGGTAGAACCAAAAATAGCTATCGTCTTAAGTACACCAGTCGATCGAGTATATACAATGGAAACTATCCCCGTTCCTAACTATAATCCTCCTGGTTACGAAGTTGATTATCAAGCTTCCATGGAATTAAAAGAGATAGTCAAGGAAGATATTAGCCAGCAAAAATGGGCTATTAATCTTTTTAAACGTAAAAATACCAAGTCTTTTCCTCCTACAACTACTCAAGTTAATTGGAAAATGAATTTAGCAGTTAAAGTTTGGTTTCCTAAATTTATTTATAAGTTATCCCCTACCTTAATTAAATCTACAGGCGATCGTTTGCTAGGGCAGATAATTCGTCAAATTTCTCCTCGTTTGACTTATAAAGTACAACAAGATTTTCATACTCGTTATAATCTGCCTATTCCACCAAAAAGTTCGATAAAATTTGAAAAAATTATTGAATAGTAATAAATCTAAGAATAATTAATTAATTAAATTTCGTCCCAATAAAAACGATAAAAAAAGAAATCATTGATAAAAGGGTGTTCATCGGTAACATGATGAATGAACTTTTCATCAATTAATCTCTGACCTAATCTAATAGCTTGCTCCGTAGAAAGATTGAGATTTTGTATCATCCAATCTGCTGCTTCGCTACCAACAAAACACTGAGGATAAGATACTAAACGATAACGACGATCTTTAATACTAATTCCTTGTTTACTTCTCATTCGAGCAACAACTTCCTTTATATTGAAGGTATTTACAATATCTAAAACAGCCTGTTGTTGCGATAATTTCAAATTAGGATCTTCAACCCAAACAGTTAATCCAGTCGTATCTTCTAACAAAAGATACATGATTTTTCCTTTGCCTTTTAGAAATTTTTGTTTGCCATATTCCAAGGCTTCTCTCTTTTGTTTTGTCAAAAAAAACTTGTCTTTGCAAAATAGTTTATTTTTATAAAAAACGCCTGGTAAATTAATAATTTGATTATTTTTTTGAGAAATCACATTACAGTAGCATACCTGCTCATTTTCTAAAATTTGCACTTTAACTAGATCTCCTCAAATCTACTTAGAAAAATAAGTGGGGTAGGCTTACAGAGTAACTCTACCCATACCCCATATTTAAATTAGATCAGATGATTATTAAAAGTAGCTTACAAATTATCAAGAATTTTCTGAACGATTTGCATTCCCGTTACTGCTTGCCAACCAAAAAGACCCAAAAGAGTAATATTTAAAGTTATATGAGTATAACGAGCAAGATCGTTACCCTTCTGCATATAGGGGACTAAAGCTGCCGAAGTAGCAATTATTCCTGTCATACCTAGTCCAGCCAAAAGATGAGACCCTACAAATAACTTACCGTTATTGATATAGGTTACTGCCATACCACCAATAGTCCCTAAAACAATTAAAGATAATAAGATTGAACCTATTTGATGATGTTTGACATTAAAATTTTTCTTAATTAGTTCTTTTTTTGTGTCCTTATCTGCTGTACGAGTACGGCGAATTTGCCAACCCGAATACAAAGCGTAAACAGTTAACCCAAGTAATACCCACATCAAAAGGGGATGACCAAATTGAGACCAAGTTTTTATTCCTTCGGGAATTTCTAGTGCCATAGTGTTCTCCTCAGTTAACAGAAAATATTTACAAAACTTAACTTAACATAAATTAAATTAATCTTGTCTCATTCAAGAATGAGATTTTGTTGTGATTATTAGACTTTTTATTAATTGCTACTCGATACAGAGCAAAATTTTCTGAATTTGGACAAAAAGTTTATCCTGCTGCTTCTTTCAATAACTTGGCTATGTGCATATACTCGTTAAACTCGGCTAGCATTAAAGCAGTGTAGCCACCACGATTACGAAGAGTAAAATCAACCTTCTTGGTTGCTAAGAGGACTTTAACTGCATCTAGATAACCACGATGAGATGCCCACATTAATGCCGTTGCACCAGCTTTATCTCGTAAATTTACATCTGCGCCAGCTTCAATCAACTCTTGCATAATAGAGCTATCACCTCGATCGCCTGCCTGCATTAAGAGAGTTTTGCCATCAGTAAGTTTAGTATCTGGATTACCTCCTGCGGTGAGTAGCAACTTGACTATTTCTGTATTACTTTGAGCTATAGCGAGAGTTAAAGGGGGTTCACCGTTATTATTGGCGTTAGGATCGGCGTTATATTCTAAGAGTAACTGCACGATCGCTGGATATCCTTGTAAAGAAGCTACCATCAAAGCAGTATCTCCCAAAGAATTCCGTTTATCTACTTCTGCCCCAGCTAAAAGTAAACTTTTAACCAAAGCTGTATATCCTTCTACTGTTGCCAAATGTAATGGTGTATCTCCTTGCTTATCAGCGTAGTTAACATCTGCACCCGCTGCTAATAAGTAATTACCAATGTCTATGTTGCCATTGGCAGTAGCGATCGCTAAAGGCGTTTCTTGTTCTATTGTGGGCAGATTGATATTGGCACCAGCTTCTAACAAAATTTTGACAATAGTTAAATTTTTGTTCTCTATTGCTAGAGTTAGGGGGGTTTCACCATTAGTATCGTGCTTGTTAAGCTCTGCATTCCCCTGAATTAATTCTGCTACAATCTGAGGAAAATTAGCTGTAATCGCTAAACTTAAAGGACTATCTCCATCTTGATCTTGGCAATTGACTTGTGCTTTAGCAGCTAAAAGTAATTTAACAATCTCTAGATTACCCCGATAAACAGCGATCGCCAAAGCAGGAGTACTATCATCATTAACAGCATTAACATCTACTCCTGCTGAAATTAAAGTCTTTACTACCTCAATCTGATTAGCAGCAGCAGCTACCATTAAAGAGGTTATACAGTGGGGTTGATTGCAGTGGTTAATATCAGTACCAGCCTGGATCAACAGGTTGACAATTTCATTATGTCCTCCTTGAGAAGCATAGATTAAGGCTGAATTACCTTGCTTATCCTCAACATTCGGATTAATTCCCTGGGCTAATAACTGTTTGACCTGATTGCGATCGCCTTTTTTTATAACTTGTAGTAAAACCAAGTCCTGCTCAAAAACCATCTTTTAGCACCTAATAAGCTTTCCTGTGTTTAATTAAGAGAGTGTTAAGATTTGTTGCTTATTTACAATCAAAAAATATTAGCGAAAGATTGATTATAGGGGCGCAAGCTTTGCGCCTTACAAAAATTATGTGTCGTATTCTCTCTTCCAATGGTTATCAATTAATAAATATACAAGTTAAATGTCGATTAGCTGACAAAAAAACAGTCATCAGTATTCAATACTGACAACTGAAGGAGTTAACCAGGTAATTATAGGAATTAACTGGTAGATTTTCTTATCTGTTACTGTTATTTATTAACTGTCTCTTTGACCTTTATCAGTTTGAATATACAGAATTAAAAGAAACACTGTAGGAACTAGCACAAATAAAATGCTAGCTATAAATCCAAGATCATTAACTTGCATGGAGTAGCAGCCCCTAAGTAATATTCGATCGACAATTCTTAGGATATCATTACTTAGACGCATCACTGCACTCACAATCAACTGAGTTAAGGTTTAGTTTTTACACTTACTGGTCCATTAACTAAGGTTTGGCAGGCTAGACGGTAATTATCTGGCTTTTTCTTTAATCTTTTTTGCTCAAAAGGCGTTTTCGGAGATAGATTTTCTGTACCTTCAACAATTTCCACAATACAAGTACCGCACTGACCATAACCTCCACAATTGACCAATTTGCCCCTGAGTTTGTAGATATCCACATTATTTTGCAAGGCCTTTTCCCGCAAATTAGCTCCGTTCGCAGCGATTACTTGTTTATTTTCCTTTACAAAAGTGATGGTAGACATAAAGTTTTTCTCATAATTATTCTCTTACTATAATATTAAGAAATTATAAGAAACAATACTGACAATTAATTAATCAACGCTTAACATTTTTTTCTATTGGTAATGTAGAGGTTTGGCAATGCCAAACCCCTACTACTAAACCTAGGGTAAATCGAATAATAGACCATCAGGCAAATTGGTGACTGCCCGTTGTAGTTGGTTTAGAGATTGATTGTAGTCAATAACAGCCCTTAGCAAATTAGCACGAGCCGTAGTTAGGTCGCTTTGAGCTTCGATAACCTCTGTTTGTGTACCTACCCCTGCTTGGAAACGTAACCGCGCTAATCTAAGACTCTCTTCTGCTAGTTCCAATGCTTTTTGGGAAGTCCCAATATTTTCTTGGTTAGCCTCAAGAGAGAAGTAGGCACTTTCTACTTCTAAACGAATTGTGTTGCGTTGATTAGCAAAGTCGTTTTCGTTAATTTCAGTATCTGTTTCGGCTTGATCTGCACGGGCTTTAGCTCTACCACCATCAAATAATCGCCAATTTAACCTGGCTCCAAAACGATATGTGTTATTGTCGCGTTCCTGAAAATCTTCCAACTCTTCAAAAATATCGCTAGCTGAGAAAGTATAGTCAGCAAACAAAGTTACTCTGGGTCTAATTTCAGCTAGAGCAATTTTTCTTTGCTGTTCGTTTGCTTCTCTCAAAACTATCCGTTGTTCTAATTCAGCGCGATTTTTATAAGCAAGAACAATTGTTTCCTCTAAAGAAAGAGACCAAACTCCTGCTTCTTCAATTTCATCAGCAGTTTCTAGCTCAACTTGTTGTCCGATACTGAGAGTTTCTGCTAAGGTACGCTGGGCTGTTTTTTGATTGGCAATAGCCCTAGCCAAAGTTTGCTGGTCATTCGCTAGTTCCACTTCTGCCGTTAAAACGTCGAACTGAGGGCGTAGTCCTGCTTGTTCTAGTAGTTGAGCATCCTTTAAGGTTTGACTAGACTCTTCAATAGCTGCTTGGGCAATTTCTACCTCAGCATTAGCATTTTGCAAGCTGTAGTAGTCTCTGGTAGCCTCAAAACGAGTTTGTTCAGTAATTCGTTCTAAATCCAACTCGTTAGAACGCAGTACTCTTTCAGCTCTTTTAATATTTGCACTTACTTCTCCTCCTGAGTAAATATCATAATTAAGAGCAACATTCCCGCTAAAACTAGTAGCTAGACCTTCAGAAGTAAGACGAGTAACTCCATCAGGATCTTCAGGATCGGTTATTACACGACCTTGTTCATTTCTTTGTTCTCTCCGAGTATCCTGATTCTCTAGCTCTAACTGAGCGTCTAAACGAGGATATAAGCCTGCTCTTGCTTCTCTTAATTGTTCTTCTGCTTGTTGGAGATTAAGTGTTGCTTCTTGTAAATCTCTGTTATTACGCAGTGCCAATTCAATAGCTTCTTCTAGGGTAATTGGCTGATTGAGATTAATTTCAACTTCCTCTGGTTGAGTAGGGAAAATTAAAGGATTGGAATTTGGTTCTAAAGGTTCTATACCCGTTAATTCTGATGGTTGTGATACATCTGTAGACTGGGATATTTGCATGGGTATTTTCTGATATCCCATTATCTCTTTCTGTCCATCTTCAGAAACAGTGATAGAATTAGCTAAAAGAAAATCTTTAGAACGATAATATTCGCCAGATTTAGGTAGATTCTGTGCAACTGCTAGGGTTTCCCAGCCAAGAAAAATAAATGCGCTGGCACTTAATGCCTTCAAAAAGCTTTTACTCTTGTCCACTCCTCACTCCTTTGTTTGTAGGACAATACTTAAATTTTCACCACAACCCTAGTTTAATCGACTGTGGTGATTGAGATTAATACTGATATCTAAAAACTAAAAATTAGTTGATAAACAATAAGAAATATAAAATATCTCAAGGAGGATTTGTATTCTAAATTACATTTTGTCAACTGAAGTCTATAATTCTGCTAGCAGCTTAGACAATTGTTGATTTAAAAATTCATATCCTCGACCATTAAGATGTAGTAAATCCCTATAGTAGTTTGAGTAATTTGCTTCGTGAGATTTTAGTAGATTATAAGCATCTAAGATAACTACGTCTGATTCAAGGGTTTTTATGTAATTATTAACTGAATTAATATCTTGCTTCATCTGATTAATTGACGGCCAAAATAATCTTTGTTTTAAAGGAATATTGCCTTCTCCAAGAGGAAAAATGGTAGTCAAAATGACTTTAGCTCCAATTTCTTGAGCTTTCTGGACAATTTGAGCAATATTCTCCTGGCAATTCTTAACTATATCTTCCCTGGTATTTGGCGATCGAGGAAGCATTCTTAAATCATTGATTCCAACTTGAACAACAATTATGTCTGGGTTTAAAATAGCTACGTGCTGGTCAAACCTCCCTAAGACTTGAGCAGAAGTTTGTCCACCAACTCCTCGATTAATAAATTGAAATTCCGTTAGTTCGGGTTTTGACCAACCCACTGCCCTAGAATCACCAAAGAAAACAACTTTTGGACTATTTTCTGTAGTTATCTTGGGAATTTTGTCTGGGCTATATCTTTGGATACTCAGAGGATTTAGACTGGTAGCATATAAAGACAAGTAAACAAGTTTTAATTCTTTGTATAAAGAGAAATTTGCCAGCAAAGAAACTAGCAACAGAAAACTGACAATAATGAGTAAGCCGTACTGATTAATTAATTTCATTTTCCTGAAAATTAATTAAGTATTTAAGTAAGAGTGAATTTTAGTTACTTTTTGTTTGAGAATCTAGCTTTGTTTTAATATCTTGTACTAGTTTTACTTCTTCAAGATTATTCTTGAGCCAGAGAAGTCGATCGCTCTTTATGTTATTTAGATGTTGTTCTATATTTTCTGTTGTTAACAAAATACCAAAGTCTTGAGGTATGCTCTCAATCTGGTAATCAAAAATGCGATCGAGAATTAGATTACCAATCATAGGACTATAGTGAGAGTTGTCAAAGTAATTATTCATCTTTGGTTTAATTGTTTCTGTAGTAATGCTATTAAAACCAGAAAAATCCCAGACAGGAGTAAGTTTAACTATTTCTCTTTTCCATTGTTCAAAAGTATCCCATTGCCCAGTCATTTTAATTGACTCCCATTGAGTAGCATGGGCAGGAGATATAAATACTCTTAAATCTATCTTATTTTCTTGGCATAGTTCTACTATTTTGACAAAATCAGACCAATATTGCTGAGAAAACTGATAGTCGCTATGTAATTCAAAATAGAGTTTAATTGATTGATTGAATCGCCATTTTGTTCCCCCATCATTGGCATTGCGATTAGGCATAAAACCATTTTCGCCATAAAGATTATTTTGCTCTCCTGTTTTTAGGCTCGCAGACATTGTTTCTCTACTGACATTAAAAGTATCAAGAGAAAAAATAGCATTAACAGCATCACTGGCAATTATATGCTTTTTGCCAATTCTCTTTTCTTCAAAGCTAGGCTGATTGTCAAGAGAAGAATTAAACATAAAAAAGTCAATACCGAGAATGACTTGTTGTAAATCTGGTTGATTAGCGATCGCATGTTCGATATAGCGTCTTACTTCATAAGCATTAGGACCATTAATGGCTAAATTATAAGCAAGTTGATTATTTTCTATAGCTGGATGTTCTGGATCTAATCCTTGCTTGGTTCTGGATGAACCCATTAAAATAATTTTGGGTTTGAGGCGAATGATATCTACTGCTTTAAACAAGCGATCGTTATTATCTTTCTTAATTTTTTCATGGTTAACACCGAAAAAATTAGGAGTATTGAATAAATCGTAAGGATCGATCGTCCAATTAAACAAGCCTACGGAAAACATAGGTATAAATGCTGTAGCGAAAAAAATAAAA
>JAAUYI010107277.1_pt1 | contig 15224 bp, 14 predicted proteins | sample 7278041 | NCBI WGS metagenome assembly JAAUYI01 (sample SAMN14350216, study PRJNA611818) | marine sediment metagenome | isolation source: surface marine sediment (0.6m) | place: French Polynesia: Moorea | collected 2018-08
GAATTCGACCGCGGTCTCGAACTAGGGGATGCCGCTCGCGGCGCCGAAGAGTATAGAGTCGGCCTCGACGCCTTTCAGAATTCGCGAGGAGACTCCATGCGCAGAATCCTGGTGACCGGCGCCCTGGGCCAGATCGGCTCCGAACTGGTGCCGGCGCTTCGCGCGCGCTACGGCCGCGACCGGGTGATCGCTTCGGACATCCGCATGATGCCGGCCAGCGATCAGGCGCAGCAGGGACCCTACGAGCACGCCGACTGCACCCAACCTCACCAGATCCTCGAGGTGGTCCGGCGTTACGACATCGGACGGATCTATCACATGGCGGCACTGCTCTCGGCGGTCGCCGAGGAAAAGCCTCAGGTCGCCTGGACCATCAACATGAACGGCCTCTACAACGTGCTCGAGGTCGCCCGGCAGTACGATTGCGCGGTCTTCTTCCCGAGCTCGATCGGCGCCTTCGGGCCGAGCACGCCGCGCGACCAGACGCCGCAGGACACGATCCAGCGCCCGACCACCATGTACGGGGTCAGCAAGGTCTCGGGCGAGCTGCTCTGCGACTACTACGCCCTGCGCTTCGGGATCGACACCCGGGGCGTCCGGCTGCCGGGGCTGATCTCCTACGTCGCGCCGCCGGGCGGCGGCACCACCGACTACGCCGTGGACATCTTCTATCACGCGCTGCGCTACGGCCGTTACACCTGCTTCCTCAAGCCCGACACCTGTCTGGACATGATGTACATGCCCGACGCGATCCGGGCGATGATCGAGGTGATGGAGGCCGATGCTGCGCGCCTAAAGCATCGCAACGCCTTCAACATCACCGCCATGAGCTTCACCCCCGAGGTCCTGGCCGGGGCGATCCGCAAGCACCTGCCCGACTTCGCGATCGACTACGAGGTCGACCCGGTGCGCCAGGCCATCGCCGATTCCTGGCCGCGCTCCCTGGACGATTCCGCGGCCCGCGGCGAATGGGACTGGGCGCCGGCCTACGACCTGCCGGCCATGACCGAGGACATGTTGAACAAGCTGGACGCCAAGCTGAAGGCCGCCAGGTAAGAGAAGGAGACGGGCCGTCATGCCCCACGACCGACTGGAAAAGCTGCTGGCCGCGCAGGTCGAGGACCTGGACCGGGCCGGGCCCCTCAAGGGACGGGAGACCGTGGTCGTCGGCGTGGTCCCGCCGCAGGGCGGCAAGGGCCCGCGCTACCTGCTGCGGGGCCAGGGCGAGCGGCCCTTCCTGCGCATGAACGCCAACGCCTACCTCGGTCTGTCCTTCAACGAGGAGGTCGTGGCCGCCGAGGAGGCGGCGGTCCGGCGCTACGGCACCGGCCCCGGCGCGGTGCGCTTCATCAGCGGCACCTGGGAACCCCACGTCGATCTCGAGGCCCGCCTGGCCGCCTTTCACGGCCGCGAGGCGGCGATGATCTTCAGCTCCGCCTACGCCACCATCCTGGGCGTGCTGACCCCCCTGATCACCAAGGAGACCGCGGTGATCAGCGACGAGCTCAACCACAACTGCATCATCAACGCGATCCGCATGTCGCAGCCGGCGGAGAAGCACATCTACCGCCACCTCGACATGGAGGAGCTGGCACAGAGCCTGAAGGCCGCGAGCCGCGCCTGCCGCCGCGCCATCGTGGTCACCGACGGCATCTTCTCCATGCGCGGCGACCACGCGCCGCTGGAGCGGATCATGGAACTGGCCGGGGAGTACGACGCCGACTTCCCGGAGAACGTCCTGGTCGTGGTCGACGATTCCCACGGCGTCGGTGCCTTCGGCGCGACCGGCCGCGGCACCGAGGAGCACACCGCCTGCCCGCCGGTCGACGTCCTGGTCGCGACCCTGGGCAAGGCCTTCGGGGTCAACGGCGGCTACGTCGCCGCCGGCCGGGCGGTGATCGACTACCTGCGCGAGACCTCGCCCTGCTACATCTACTCCAACCCGATCACCCCGGGCGAGGCCGCCGCCGCCAAGGTCGCCCTCGACATCGTCGACAGCCCCGCCGGCCGGGCCCTGCTCGACCAGCTTCGGGCGATGACCCGGCGCTTCGACGCCGGCCTCAACGCCTTGGGCTTCGAGACCATCCCCGGCGAGCATCCCGTGGTGCCCCTGATGGTCCGCGACACGGCGCGCACCTCGGCCCTGGTCACTCATCTCCGCAACCACGGCGTCCTCGCCACAGGCCTCAACTATCCGGTGGTGCCCCGCGGCGACGAGGAGATCCGTTTCCAGATCTCTGCCGACCACACCGAAGCCGACATCGACGAGGCTCTGGAGGTGCTGCGCGAATTCCAGGGCTGAGGTTCGTGGCGAATTGGCGGCTACACTGTGGAGGAATACTCCAGCAGACGTCAGTTGGCGTCGGGACCTCGGGTCGGGTCGACCCTGTAGATTGCACGGCCGTCTATCAGTGACTCAGGTCCATGGACACCGAATTCTCCGTCCTCAGAGACGACGAGAAAGCTGTCGTCCGCTGAGCGGCAGACCTCCCGAAGATCGTTCACAGGACTCCCAAAGTCGCTCGGCGGCGCGAAACGGTACCCTGGGATTGGGCTGCGCCCAGACGGCAAGGTCGCAATCTTCTTGGAGCCGTCGAGGTCCCTCTCGAGTTCGTGGTAGATCGCGTTCAGGAACTTGACTTGGGTCTTTTGTTTGGCAACGAAGCCGAGATACCGCTCACGTCTCCGTTCGAGCGCGCCGGTGAGGAACCTTCGCAATGCCAATTGTGCGTCCATAGCCTCGCCTCAACGCCTTGCGGTACTTCAGCGACGGCCCCTCCGGCCGAAGTCAACCTGCACGCGGAGAAGATCCGCAGCGATGGTATTTAGCCCGAGCCGGCGAAGAGTCGCCAAGAGTTTCCTCAAGATATGAAGTCAAGGCGGGCATCGGCGCTTCTGCAAGATCGCGCCGGCCGACCTATCCGAAGATCTCCTTGAAGATCCCGATGTTCTGGCGGAAGCCGGCCTCGAAGTCGCCGTCCCCGGGGTGGTAGACGCTCTCGTAGGACACCACGCCGTCGTAGCCGTCGCCGCGCAGCGCGGCCGCCATCGGCCGGAACTGATCGGCCAGCTGGCCCTGCAGCATCGGCCGCACCTCGAGCGTGGCCCGGGGCGGGTCGGCGTAGACGTCCTTGATGTGGAGGTGGCCGAGATAGCCGCCGCGCAGCTCGTCGTAGCCGTTCGGGAAGGCGGTCTCGCCGCACCAGCAGTTGTTCGCCGGATCCCAGAGCACCTTCAGGACACCCTTGGCGTCGAGGTCGTCGATCAGCTTCCGGCCGGTGTAGCAGGAGTTGACCATGGTGCCGTTGCCGGTCTCGACGACCAGGGTGACGCCCTCCCGGCGCGCCAGCTCGACCGCGGGCGCGATCAGCGGCAGGAGCGCGTCCCAGGCGCCCTTGGCGACGTTCCACTGTTCGGCACCGTGGCGGCCCCAGAGGATCATCTCCTTCTTGCCGGACATGATGCGCACCGTTGCGCAGCCGAACTCCTGCGCCATCTCGATGCAGCGCTTGAGCGCGTCCATGTGCCTGGTGTGGAGCGCGTCGCCCGGCTTGGAGGTCGCCATCACCATGCCGGCGAAGACGTGGCGCGAGATGCAGGCGACCTTCTTGTCGTGCCTGCGGATCAGCTCCAGCGCGGCCGCGCGCTCGCCGCGGTCGAGGTCGCCGACCTCCTTGTCGCCAACGTATTGTAGCTCGGCGTAGTCGAGGCCGTACTCGTCCATCACCGCCAGCGCATGGTCGAGGTCCCTGCTGATCCCGTCCGTGATCACGCCGAGCTTCATGTCGTCCTCCGCGATCAGCGCTTCAGGCCGGCGCCGACGATGTCCTCGTAGATCCGGGCGACGACCTGGTTGTCGCCCTCCGGGTACTTGGTCCTGGCGGCCTCGAAGAGCTGCATGGCGGTCGCGGCCATGAACAGCGGCACGCCGAGCTCCCGGGCGAGATCGACCGAGATCGTCAGGTCCTTGTGCATGGTGTTGATGTGGCTGCCTGTGCCCTCGAACTTGCGGTCCATCACGTTCTCGATCGCGCCGCTGGTGATCGCGGACCCCGCGCTCGAGTTCGAGACGACCTTGTGCAGGACCTCGCCCTTGACGCCGGCCCGCGCCGCCAGCGTGGAAGCCTCGAAGGCCGCCGAGAAGACCGATCCGATCAGGGCCTGGAGGCAGGCCTTGACCGTCTGGCCCATGCCGGGCTCGGCGCCGACCCGGTGGATGGTGCCGCTGACCGCCTCCATCGCGGGGCGGGCGGCCTCCAGGGCCGCGTCGCTGCCGGCCGCCATCATGGTCAGGGTGCCGTTCTGGGCGCCGGGAAAGCCGCCGCTCACCGGGCTATCGACCAGGTGGAGGCCGGAGCCTTCCAGCGCGGCGGCGACTTGCCGCGCCTCCTCGGGCTTGATGGTCGCGGTCAGGACAATGACGGAGCCCGGCGCCAGGCTCGCGCGCAGGCCGCCCTGGCCCTCAGGGCCGAGGACGACCTCCTTCACCTGGTCGCCGTTCATGACCATGACGAAGACGGCCTCGGACCGGGCGCCGACCTCCTGCGGCGAGCCCAGGGCCGTCCCGCCAGCGTCCGCGAAGGCCTTGGCGCGCGGCTCCGCAGGATCGAAGCCGCAGACCTCGAAGCCGGCCGCCATCAGGTTCTTGGCCAGGCCGGAGCCCATGTCGCCGATCCCGACGACCCCTACCCGTTTCATCATCGACCCTCACGCACAGTGGGGACCGCTCGAATCCCAGCGGTGCTGCGGAATATGCGGCGCCTTGGCGAGGCGCCGGCGGGTCTCCTCCCACATCTGCTTCCAGGTCCGCCAGTCGCGCAGTTCGGCGTCCGGATTGCGGCGGGACCTGGCGACGAACTCGGGGAAATGGCTGCGCCCCGTCGGCTGGCCGGTCACGTTGTAGCGCAGGTCGAAGGACCAGCGGTAGCCGTCGCTCTTGTTGGGGAGCGAGGCGTGCGGCCTCAGGGGATTGAAGAGCACGGCGCCGCCCGCCTTGACCGGCACCGGCGTGGCGCTGTCCTCCGAAGGGACGAAGGCCTCGGCGATGCCGACCTGCGTCTTCAGGCAATGGGGCAGCATCTCGTCGTAGCGGCCGGCGGCAACCTGCAGGCAGCCGTTCTCGACCGTCGCATCGGTAATGGCGAGCCAGACGGTCACGAACTCGGTGTCGTCGGCCTCCGGCAGGGTCACGCCCTTGTCCTGGTGCCAGTCGGTCGCGATGACGTGCGCCCGGCTTTCCGATTTCGGCACCGCGCGCTGCGGCGGCTTGATCCGGACGTGCTGGATCGGGTTGGAGGTGATCTCGGGGCCGATCAAGGACTCGACCATGTCGAGAATCCTCGGATGGGTCACCATGTCGAAGACCGCCGGGCCGAAGTGCATCGGCGTGTCCTCGCGGATGTCGTCGTGCGGCAGGCTGATGTCGAAGGGCTGATACCAGTCGAAACCGCCCCGGTAGCACTGGTCGAGCTTGTCCCAGAACGAGAGCCCTTCGGGGGCGACCTCGATCAGCCCCTGCGCATGCCAGTCGGCGTAGAGACCGTCCAGGAGCTCCGCGTATTCCTGCCGCAGGGCCTCCAAGGTCGCGTCATCCACGACCTTCTCGACGACCAGAAACCCTTGCGACCGAAAGCGCTCGACCTCGCTTGGCGTCAGCATGGCTTCACCTCGCTCCTACTGCAGCAAGATCACGATCGACGGCCAGATCAATAGCACGGAGAGTCCGAGAAGCTGGACGCCGATGAAGGGCAGGAAGCCCCTGAAGATATCGGTCAGCGAGATGTGCGGCGGGGCCACCGACTTCAGATAGAAGGCGGCGGGCCCGAAGGGTGGTGATAAGAAACTCACCTGCATGTTCATGCAAAACAGCACGCCGAACCAGATGGCGACGTACTGCGGCTCCAGCTGGCCGATGAAGCCAATCTCCTCGACCGGCAGGCGCTGCACGATCGGCAGAAAGACCGGAATGATCAGGAGCACGATGCCGACCCAGTCCATGAAGGCGCCCATGAAGAGGAGGATGAGCATCATGGTCAGGAGGACGAGCATTGCCGGCATGTCCGCGCCGACGATCAGGTCGGCGATATAGCGCGGCCCGCCGGCCAGGGTGTAGGCCCCTGACAGGGCCGCGGCCCCGACCGTGACCCAGATGATCGTCCCGGTTGATCTCAAGGTCCGCATCAAGCTGTCCCAGATCAGCCCGACCGAGGCCTCGCCGCGGAAGACCGCGATGATGAAGACCGCGAAGGCGCCCATGCCGGCCGCCTCGGTGATCCCGGAAATCCCGCCGTAGATCGAGCCCAGGACGACGCCGATGACGGTAAAGGGCGGCACCAGCCCCTTGCCGTGCTGCCATCCCGCCCGCGAGCGCTCCCGGCCGAAGACGAAGAGCGCCAGCACCAGACCCGCCACGGTGAAGCCGGCGAGGTAGGGCAGGTGATGGGTCATGCCGAGGAAGATGGGCTCGACCCTCTCCCCGAGGTCGGCGTTTTGCCCGGTGATCGTGAAGAAGCCCGCGCGCAGGAGCAGTAGCGCCGAGACCCCGGCCAGCAGGACGGACAGGAAAGCCCCGAACATGCCGAGCTTCTGCAACCCGGTCGGATCGTCGGCCTTGGGCTCCGGCAGCGGCGCCAGGGAGGGCTTCAGCTGCGTCCGGACGACGATGTAGAGGATGATGAAGCTCGCCAGCATGAAGCCGGGCAGGAAGGCCCCGGTGAAGAGCGCCTTGATCGAGGTCTCGGTGATCAGGCCGTAGATGATCAGCACGATCGAGGGCGGGATCATCGTCCCCAGCGAGCCCGAGGCGCAGATGGTCCCGATGGCGAGGTTCTGGTCGTAGCCGAGCCGCAGCATCTGCGGCAGGGCGATCAGGCCCAGAAGCACCACCTCGCCGCCGATGATCCCGGACATCGCCGCCATGATGACGGCCATGAGCGAGGTCACGATGGCGATGCCGCCGCGCACCCGCGAGAGCCAGAAGTCGAGCGCGTCGTACATCTCCTTGGCGATGCCCGAGCGCTCCAGGAGCGCCGCCATGAAGATGAATAAGGGCACGGATATCAGCACGTACTCCGTCAGGAGGTCGAAGATCTTCTGGGTCAGGATGTAGAGCGCCCCCGTCCCCGGGCGTCCGGTCAGCATCCCGTCGCCGAAGCTGAAGGGGTTCAGCAGGAGGCCCGGCTCGAACTTCATGACCAGGACCACGAGCGCGAGCACGGCCGAGGCGAAGCCGAGCGGCATGCCGATTCCGAGCAGGAAGATCAGCCCGAAGACCAGGACCAGCGAGATCGTGCCGACGTCCATCAGTCAGACTCCACGCTGCGCTTGATGGCCTCGAGCTCCTCCTCGTCGATGTCGTCCGCGGCGGTGTGCACGGTCGGCTCGAGGTTCCAGTCCGAGATCAGGTTCGCGACGGCCTGCGCGGCGACAAGGGTGACGATGATCAGGATCATCGGCTGCACCGTCGCCGGAATGGGCGGATCGAAGGCGGTCCCGAACATCTCCCACTTGTAGAACTTGACCACGAAGACCTGGTGGTAGCTGCCGAAGACGAGGAAGAACGCGAAGACCACCAGGAGGAGGGTCGAGATCACGTCGAAGGTCCGCTGCAGCCAGCGCGGTGCCATGTCGTACAACAGGAAGATCCTTATGTGGCAGCGCTGCTGCATGGCGTAGAGGCCGGAGCACAGGAACACGAACCCGGCGATCCAAAGCGTCAGCTCGTTCGCCCACAAGGTCGGCTGCTCCAGGGCGTAGCGGAGAAAGACCTCATATAGCATGACCAGGGTCATCGAGATGATCATGACCATGGTCACGCGGCCGATGAAAAGCGCAATCCGGTCGATCGGGCGCCACTGCTGGAACTCCATGTGGGCCACCCGCACGGTCCGCGTTCCAATGACGAAGAAGACCGGCATCAGGATCAAGGCCGCCCAGTCGATCGGGTCGGCGAAGCCGCCGAACAGCCCGGGCATGCCCGATGTCACGTCCTTTCGCGCGTGCAGCTCGCTCATCTGATCGAAGAGGCTTTGGCTGCTCGGCGGAATGAAGTCGAGGATGTAGGCGGGCGCGTGCCAGATCGCCCAGCCGACGCAGACGATGAAGGCGAAGGGGACCAGCCACTCCCAGAGGCCACCGCTTTCGGCTTTCACGTCCTCCCCTCCCCCCATCGGTCAGGCCTTCCTCGGCCTCGACCTGTTGCGGCGGCGGCAGGCCCCGATTGGTCCTGCCGCCATGATGGAAAGCTGCAGAGTCTCGGTTACTTCATCGCACCGAGTTCGGTCAGAAAGTCGATGTGACTCTGCAACAGAGCTTTGGCCTCCGGCGTGGTTGCGAATTCGGTCCAGCCGGCCTTCACGGCCGCACGGTACTTGGCCAGCTCTTCCGGAGTCCATTCGTAGAGGTTGATGTTCTTGGCGCGCAGTTCCTTCGCGGTCCTGGCGTTTTGGACCTCGTTGATCGTCGCGTTGCGCAGCGCCAGGGCCTGCATGGCGACCTTCAGGATCGCCTTGTGGTGATCCGGCATCGCTTCCCAGACGTCCTTGCGGCAGGTCAGGTGGTCCGCCGGCATGGAATGGAAGCCGGGGAAGTTGGTGTGCTTGGCGATGTCGTAGAGGCCCAGACCGACGTTGTTGGTCAGGTTGGCCGCGTCGGCGCCGTCGATGATGCCGGTTTCCAGCGCCGTGAAGATCTCGTTGAAGTCCATCACGATCGGCGAAGCGCCGAGGTTCTTGAAGACCAGGGTCGCCATGCCGGGAGGCGAGCGGAACTTCCAGTCCTTGAAGTCCGCGACGTTGCGGATCGGCGCGGTCGAGGACAGGGATTCCGGACCCGGGATCCACCAGCCGATGAACTCCATGTTGTGGGCGTTGTAGAGCTCGTTGAGCTTGTCGTAGCCGCCGCCGTGAAGCAGCCAGGCCATCTGCTGGTAGGGATTCGCGTAACCGCCCATCAGGTCGCCGGCGAACTGGAAGGCCGGGTTCTTGCCGGTCTGGTAGGACCCGCCGGTCATGTCGCAATCGAGGATGCCGGTCGCGGCCGCGTCGAAGGTTTCGGCCGATTTCACGACGGCGGAGGAGTAGAACATCTCCACCTCGATCTCGCCGTTGGACATCGCGGTGATGTCTTCGATGAACTCGGCGGCCATCTTACCCGACAGCGTCTCGGGCGAGAAATGCGTCTGGATGCGCAGCTTGGTCGTTTCGGCGGATGCGGCGGTCGCTCCGATTGCAAGGGCAGCTGCGGACGCTGCCAATGCAAGCCCCTTCACAAGTTTCATCGGTGCTCTCCCTTTGTTCTGGTTCGAAAGCCGTGGCTGTTGGCAGCCATCATGTTTTGGTATGACCAAACTAGAGCCAAGTGGATGGGCAGACAAGAAGTTTGTCGAATGCCATGGGTCCTCAAGAAAAGGCGTCGTGCGCGGCCTTCAGTTTGTCCCAGTCGAAGGTGACGCCGATCCCGGGCTCCTTCGGCGCGACGGCGAGGTGGTCCTCGACCACCAGCGGCCGCGTCGTGTACTGGTCGATCGGGAAGCTGTGAACCTCCAGCCATCCGCCGTTCGGCCGGGCGGAAACCAGGCTCACGTGCAGTTCCTGCATGCCGTGGCTGCAAACCGGGATCCCATGCGCGAGCGACTTCTCGGCGACCTGCAGCCAGCCCGTGATTCCGCCGCAGTTGCCGGCGTCGGGCTGAATGTACGACAACCCGGCGTCGGCGAAGGCGAACTCGAACTCGTGGATCGTGTGCAGGTTCTCGCCCATCGCCAGCGGCATGCCGGTGGCCTCCGCGATCTCGCGGTAGCCGCGGTAGTCGTCGGGGATCGTCGGTTCCTCGAACCAGACCAGGTCGTAGGGCTCGAAGGCACGCGCGGCCTCGATGGCCTGGGGCACGCTCATCGCATAGTTCGCGTCGACCATGAACGCGACATCCGGCCCGATCAGTTCCCGGATCGCCTCGACCCGGGCTACGTCCTGGCCGAGGTCCGGCTGGCCGATCTTGATCTTCACGCCGTTGAAGCCGGCGTCGAGATAGCCTTTGGTCTGCTCGATCAGCTTCGGCAGCGGGAAGTTCAGGTCGATTCCGCCGCAATAGGCCTTGCAGCGCTCCGAGACTCCGCCCGCCATCTGCCAGAGTGGCCGGCCCGCCGCCCTGCAGCGCAGGTCCCACAAGGCGATGTCCACCGCCGAAATCGCGAAGGAGGCGATGCCGCCGCGCCCCACGTAGTGCACGTGCCACTGCATGCCGTCGTAGAGGTCTTCGACCTGCGTTGCCTCCTTGCCGATCAGGAAGGGCGCCAGGTCGTGCTCGATCATGGCCGCGATGGCCCGGCCGCCCCTGCCGCCGGTGTAGGTGTAGCCGGTCCCCTCGGATCCGTCCTCGAGCCGAAGGGTCGCCGTCACCAGCTCGAAATGCGTGTGGTCGCCGTGCTTGGCGTCGGTCAGGACCTCGGCGAGCGGCAGGTTGAAGCGCTTGACGCCGATGCTCTCGATTTCCGCCATTCCGGGCATCCCCAGGTCTGACACACACCCCCGTCCAGCGCGCGGATCGGGGGAGGAACCTTCAGTTTTGGTATGACAAAAAAACCGGGCTGCGTCGAGTAGTTTTCGAAATTCCCGCCCGGCATTGGATTCCGCTTGCCTTTTGTCATACAAAATAACGGATGGGTTGGAGCGCTGCGGTTCCCGGCGGCTTTGCTGGCGCGCTCGGAGGGATCTGGAGAAGATGACCGAGGCAAGGAACGCCGCAAGATCGAGACGGGCCGCGGACGGCCTGATCCAGAACTTCGAGAAGCAGATCCTGGACGGGACCTTGCGCGACGGCGAGCCGCTCCCGCCCGAGCGGGAAATCGTCCAGACCTACGGGGTCAGCCGGACGGTCGTCCGCGAGGCGGTCCTGGCGCTGTCGAACAAGGGGCTGGTGGACGCCCGGCCGCGCTGCCGCCCCGTGGTGCGCAAGCCCGGGTACGATGCGGCGATCCAGGCGGTCGGCAGCGTGGTCACGCGCCTGCTGACCGCGCCTGGCGGCGTGAAGAGCCTCTTCGACGTGCGGATCATGATGGAGGCCGCCCTGGTCCGGCAGGCGGCGATCGAGGCGAACAGGGACCAGATCGCGAAGCTGAAGGCCGCCCTGGCGGCGAACGAAGCCGCGATCCAGGACTCCGAGACCTTCTACGAGACCGACGTGGCCTTTCACGGCGTCCTCTACCAGATCCCCGGGAACCCGCTGCTGCCGTCGATCCACCGGGCCTACACGAACTGGCTTTCCAGCCACTGGAAGGCGATGCCGCGCCTGCCGGACCGGAACCGTGCGAACTACGAAGCGCATTCGAGGATCTTCGACGCCATTCTCCTGCGCGATCCCGACGCCGCCGAACAGGCGCTCAGGGACCACCTGGCGGCGGCCTGGCAGCAGGTCCGCCGAACCTTCGGCGAGATCTGACCGATACGCCTCGGGCGAGGGGGTGCGACAGGCCGCTTGGCCGCTGTGGATCTCCCCAGCTATGATCCGCTGTCGGCGCGAGGATGCGAGGAGAGCAAGGTGGAGTATCTCAGCGCGGCCCAGCGAGAGTTCTACCGGGAGAAGGGCTACCTGGTGCTCGAGGGCCATCTGCCTTCCGAGACCGTCGGCAGGGGCCGCGAGGAAATCGCGCGGCTTTCGGAGCACGCCAGGACGATCGACGCCAGCGACGATCTGATCGATCTGGAGGAGCATCACACGCGCGGCGAGCCGCGGATCCGTCGCATCAAGCGGCCCGACCTCCAAAGCGTCTTCTTCAACGAGCTGATGCGCGGCGATCTGATCCTGGGCCCGGTGCGCGACCTGATCGGGCCGAACGTCCGCCTGCAGACGGCGAAGCTCAACATGAAGAAGGCGGAATTCGGCGCGCCGGTGCAATGGCACCAGGACTTCGCGTTCTATCCCCACACCAACGACGACGTGCTGGCGGTCGGCATCGTCTTCGACGACATGACGCTCGAAAACGGGCCCTTGCAGGTCATTCCGGGGTCGCACAAGGGTCCCGTCATGGACCACCATTTGAACGGCGTCTTCGCCGGGGCCTGCAATCTGGCCGAGGCCGGCTATGCGCCCGAGGATGCCGTCGCGCTCACCGGGCCGGCGGGCACGGTGTCGATTCACCACGCCCGCCTGCTCCACGGCTCGGCGCTCAACACCTCGAAACGCGACCGGCAGATGCTGTTCTACGAGATGATGGCGGCCGACGCCTTCCCGGTCATGGGGACCATGACGGCCTTCGCCAGCATCGAGGAGTTCGACGCCCGCCTGCTGTGCGGCAACGCGACGCGGGTGGCGCGGCTGGAGCCGGTGCCGGTCCGCATTCCCCAGCCTCAGCCGCAAAAGGCCGGGTCGATCTACGAAATCCAGTCGCAGGGCAAGGCCAAGGACTTCCGGACCTACGACGAGACCAAGGCGGCCACCCGAGCGACCTGATCGTGACGGCCGGCGCTCAGGCGATGGCGTCTTGCCGGGTCGGCAGCCAGTGCCGGCCGGGCACGGCGGCCAGCAGGTCCTTGGTGTAGGCGTCCTGGGGATCGCGGAAGATCTCGCCGGTCGATCCGGTCTCGACCACCACCCCGTAGCGCATCACCGCGATGCGGTCGCAGACCTGGGCCGCGACCCTGAGGTCATGGGTGATGAAGACCATCGACAGCGCCAGGCGCTCCCGGATCTCATCCAGCAGGAGCAGGATCTGGGCCTGGATCGAGACGTCCAGCGCCGAGACCGGCTCGTCGGCGACCAGCACCTCGGGCTCGAGGGCCAGCGCCCGGGCGATACCGATGCGCTGCCGCTGGCCGCCCGAGAACTCGTGCGGATAGCGGTCGAAGGCGCGCGCGTCGAGCCCGACGATCTCGAGCAGCTCACGGGCCCGGTCCTGCGCGGCAGCAGCGGATTGGCCCTGGATCAGCGGGCCCTGGGCGATGATCCTGCCGACCTTGGTACGCGGGTTGAGCGAGGCGAAGGGGTCCTGGAAGACCATCTGGATCTTGGCCCGGAAGGGCCGCATCGCCGCCCGGCCCAGGGGCCTGAGGTCGCTGCCGTGCAGGACGATCTGGCCGTCGTCGGCATCGTTGAGGCGGACGATGCAGCGGGCGACGGTCGACTTGCCCGAGCCGCTCTCGCCGACGATGCCCAGGGTCTCGCCGCGGCGCAGCTCCAGCGCGACCTCCTTGGCCGCCGTGACCTTGCGCTCCTTGCCGCCGAGCCCGAAGAAGCCGCCGCCGCTCCGATAGACCTTGGTCAGGCCCGCAACCTGCAGCACCGGCTCGGCCGACTGCTGACGCGGCGGCCGCGGCACCAGGCTCGGCACCGCAGCGATCAGGTCCCGGGTGTAGGGATGCTCCGGCGCGTTCAGCACCTTGGTCGCCGGGCCGCTTTCGACCACGCGGCCCTGCTGCATCACCGCGACCCGGTCGGCGATGTCGGCGACCACGCCGAAGTCGTGGGTGATGAACAGGACCCCGGTGTTGTGCGCGGCCTGCAGCTCCTTGATCAGCTTCAGGATCTGCGCCTGGGTGGTGACGTCCAGAGCGGTGGTCGGCTCGTCGGCGATCAGGATCTTGGGGTCGAGCGCCAGGGCCATGGCGATCATCGCCCGCTGGCGCTGGCCGCCGGAGAGCTCGTGCGGATAGGCGCCGATGATCTGCGCCGGATCCGGCAGATGCACGTCGTCCAGCAGGGCCGTCGCCCTTTGCCGCCGTTCCTTGCGCCCCATCTTTGCGTGGAAGCGGAAGACTTCGTCGATCTGGTCGCCGATGGTCATGACCGGGTTGAGCGCGGTCATCGGCTCCTGGAAGATCATCGAGATCTCGCTGCCGCGGATCTGGCGCAGCCGCGCGTCCCCGACCCGGGTCAGGTCTTCCTCGCCGAAGCGGATGCTGCCCTTCTCGACCCTGACGTGGGGCGCCGGCAGCAGGCCCATCACCGCGCGGGCGGTCAGCGACTTGCCGCTGCCGCTTTCCCCGACCACGCAGAGGATCTCGTTGGGCGCCAGCTCCAGGTCGACCTGCTCGACCGCGTAGCGCCGCTCCGAGCCCTCGGGCAGGGCGACGTGCAGGTCCCGGATCTCGAGCAGCCTTTCCGTCATCGCCGTTCCCGGAGCCGCGGGTTCAGGGCGTCGTTGAAGCCCTCGCCGACCAGGTTGATGGCCAGCACCGTCACCAGGATCGCCAGCCCCGGGAAGGTGCAGACCCACCAGGCGCTGCGCAGCACGGTGCGTCCGGCCCCGATCAGGAAGCCCCAGCTCATGATGTTGGGATCGCCCAGGCCGAGGAAGGACAGGCCGCTCTCGATCAGGATCGCGGTCGCGACCATCAGGGATCCAGTGACGATGATCGGCGAGAGGCAGTTGGGCAGGATCTCGCCCAGCATGATCCTGAGGTCGCTCATGCCCAGGGTGTGGCAGGCCTGGACGAACTCGCGGTTGCGCAGCGACAGGAATTCGCCGCGCACCAGGCGCGCGACCGCAGGCCAGGAGACCACGGCGATGGCGATGACGATGCTCTCGATCGAGGGCTTCATGATCGCGACCAGCAGGATCGCGAAGACGAAGGAGGGGATGGTCTGGAACATCTCGGTCGTGCGCATCAGCAGGTCGTCGATCCAGCCGCCGTAGTAGCCGGCGAGCCCGCCCATGAGGGCGCCGAAGCCGACCGCGACCATGGTCGCCACCAGGCCGATCAGCAGCGAGGTCTTGGCGCCGTGGGCGATGCCTGCCGACACGTCGCGGACGAGGGAATCGCTGCCCAGGAGAAAGCCTTCCGAGGCCGGCGGCGACATGGGCCGCCCGGCCAGCTTGAAGGGATCGTCCGGAAAGAAGAGGTGCGCGGTGGCCGCCAGGGTCATGACCGTGGCCAGGATCGCCAGGCCGACGACGGCGGAGCGATTGCGGCGGAAGAGGCGCCAGAAGTCCCTCATCGTCTAGCCGACCTCGATTCGTGGATCCAGAAGGGAGTAGATGATGTCGACCACCAGATTGACCGCGACGACCAGGAGGGCGGACAGCAGGAAGTTTGGACGCGTTGGGCCCGGGGTGTGCACGACGGCGACGTCCGCCTCACGCTGGACTACGTGCTGTACACCCCAGCGGCGTTGCGCCGCGTGCGCCTGCTGCCGCCGCCTCCGCGGGCCGCTGTTGGGCCGGCGCGGCTGCCGAGCCGCCGGGCCGGCTCCGACCACGTCGCGCTGGCAGTGGAGTTCCGCTGGCCGCC
>JAAUYI010070606.1_pt1 | contig 15213 bp, 13 predicted proteins | sample 7278041 | NCBI WGS metagenome assembly JAAUYI01 (sample SAMN14350216, study PRJNA611818) | marine sediment metagenome | isolation source: surface marine sediment (0.6m) | place: French Polynesia: Moorea | collected 2018-08
AACAACGATTCTTTGCGTCTTTGCACGCCAGTTGCTTCAAGTCGGCGGAGCCGCCCAACGCACTGGCTCGTCTTTGCGTGAGATAAATTCATACCTGGATTCAGCAACGCCAAAAATCCTATTCTCAATTATTCAAAAAACCAGATTCAGTGATAACTGATTCTAAGGTAACCAAAAATCAGGCAAAATAGACTTACCCCATTGACGTAGAGTCTTATTAATCGTCCTGGCTACTTGAATATGTCCCTCATCTGCTTCCACAGGTAACACATTCGCCGCTTTACCCCCTCCCAAATAGTCAACCACCAAATTAGCAGCTTCCAAACCAGTCACATAAGCCTTTTCCTGTGCCCAAGAACCATGACGGGTGACTATCCAATCCCCACTCATAAATACATTCTCAAAGCTAGTTTTAGCTGGCAACATATGCTGATAGCTACCAGGGACAAAATGTGTTACCGCCTGAGGAAGACGAATCACACTGCTATCAATCACCTTTGCTTCCCGAAATCCCGGCACACAGGTTGTTAAGTCTTGATGAACCTTAGCAATTATCGCCTCATTATCTAAGGGTATTAACTGATTAGCATGGTAAAAATCTGCTTCAATTACTGAACCTGGCTCATCTTTATATTCATCATGTAAAGCATTTAAATCAAAGAAAGTCCATCCTGTGGTGTTATCAAAACCAAAACAGGCATTAGAAGGAAGGGGAACATCCACTTTACGATCAAACCATAACCGGGTAGCTAAAACATCGATCGCTCCCAAATTATTCACATTACAAAATTCCTGGCGACTCCGCAAACTAGGGGAATTGGCAATAATCTTTTTCATCCCCGTAATCCCCACAGCAAAAATAACCGCATCAGCATCAAAAACCCTGTCGCCACACACAACCCCCGTGGCTCGGTTCTGACTATCAGTAATTACATCCGTCACCCGTTGATTGGCTAAAACCTTACCCCCTAATTTTTCTATCCTTTCCACCCAAGGACGGAATATCTTTTCTCCCACGGTTCCCCGACACCACACCACATCAAAATCAGGTTGGTGTGCCAGGATAAAATAATAAAGCATCCCCAAGGTAGCAGCAGCAGAACACTGTTCTCCAGGGGCAAATAAACCCACTAATAACATGGGTTCAAACGCGTCCTTATACAATCTCGCAGAAACACCGAATGTTTTAAATAATTCCCTAGCACTGAGAAAATCGTAACGCCGCCAAGCATCATCAGAATTGTCAAAGTCAATCAGGGAGTAGAGTAGAGGTAATGCACTCAGGCGATCGCTTAATGGTAAACGTTGAAATTTTGTGTAGATAAAAGTACCTAAAGGGGTCGGTAATTGCGGTAAATGTTGAAAAATCGGTGATTCTACTTCCAAACCCGCCGGAGAATATTGAGACGAGCGTGTCCAACTGGTAAAAGGATTAATGCCTAATTCATTAATCAGGGCAAAAATATTTCTGTAAGGATGCCAAAAGCCATGAATACCAGCTTCTACCGAACGTCCTCCAGATGTCTTCCAACCCGCAACCAGTCCACCAGGATAGGAACCCGCTTCCAGCAGCGTCACATCATAGCCTTGCTGTGCTAAATGGTATGTTGCCCCTAAACCAGCCCAACCTGCACCCACAACTACCACTTTTTTGCCTTGTGACTCTCCTGACATTGTTACTCCCTGCCTATTTTGGTTTCTATTACAAAATGTAAAGCATTTATTAACATTATTCCAGGGAAGGCAGCAAGCATTATTAAGTAATTATTCGTGCAATTATAATCAAATATGCTACAAGAGTCGAAACATTGTGTAGATCCCCGACTTCTATCCTAGGAATTGCTACAACCTACGGATATTGATTCAGAAGTCGGGGATCTCTTACCTAGGGAGATATTTAGTTTATGTGTTCGCGTAGCGGCTCCCTCTGGGAGCATCGCCGTAAGGTGCTTACTTCGGAACATCCCTAGTATTTGAACTAGGTACAAGAATGATTGGCGAAGTAGGTTTACCAGAATTGTTTTGTGCTCGTTGCTTCCGCAACAACTCTTGCTGTCTTTTCTTAAATGCTGCCGCAGCTGAATCAATGGTTCCTTCACTTTGATAAGCATCCCAGCTTCTGTTTTTAAACTTGGCACAGTGAATTAGGTTAAATACATTGAAATTCTGACCGGTTGTAGTGCAGGGGTCATTGGCATTTTGGGAATCGAAGCCTCCTGGTTGGTTATCTACCTGGTTTAATTGAGCCAAACTAGGTTGGGGTGTCAACAAGGAAGCAAGGCTAATTCCAGCTACAGCTGCAACAACAAAGCGGGTAAGTGGTGAAAATACAGTTTTCATAGATTTTTGACCTGAAATTTTATACAAGTAAACAATGTTTTAAGGCAATGGAGAAAAGAATTAGATTTGTCTAGTTACTGGGGAATGTTTCTAAAAATTTAGGTACGGTAAGAGATTTGCGTATTTTGGTTGTTATAGTACAGTTTATATTATTGACCTAATTACCATTGTTTCAGTTTCCAAATAATGCTATTTTTGGAACTTCGTGCCAAGATGCACTAATGCATCTTTATTGTACCCAAACCAGGCATAATAATTGATTTACAAGGGAACACGGAAGAGGGAATAGGGAACAGGGAAGAGGGAATAGATATCTGAGATCCCCCATTATCCCCCTTTTCAAGGGGGACTTTTGTCCGGGAGCATCCCAAATATTAAATATTGTAGTGCGGGCCCCAAAGCCCGCATCAGATATCTAGGGAGCTTTCCAGCTCCCACTACATTAACTCGCAGTTTGAGTATAAACTTGATTATAGTAAGCTTGATATTCTTCTGAAAGTAAGGGTTGCCACCAGTCTTGATGGCTGAGATACCATGCTACAGTTAGACGCAAACCCTGCTCAATGGTTACAGAGGGTGACCAATCCAACTGAGTCTTCATTTTAGTGGCATTAATGGCATATCTGCGGTCGTGTCCCAGTCTATCTTTGACAAAGGTAATTAACTGATTGCTAGGACGTACTGGTAAATCTGTGGCTAATTCATCCATCAACTGGCACAACATTTGCACCAAATTAATATTTTCCACTTCGTTATTACCGCCGATATTATAAGTCTCTCCAGGAGTACCACGGTGAATTACCACATCCAGAGCGGTACAATGATCGCCTACATACAACCAGTCTCGCACATTCTTGCCATCACCATAAACCGGTAATTGTTTACCCATTAAGGTATTAATACACATCAGGGGAATTAACTTTTCGGGGAACTGGTAGGGACCATAATTGTTGGAACAATTAGTAATCATGGTTGGTAGGGAGTAAGTATGGAAATAAGCCCGTACTAAATGGTCACTACCAGCCTTGGAAGCAGAATAAGGACTATTGGGGGCGTAGGGAGTGGTTTCACTAAATGCAGGATCTTCTGGAGCCAGACTACCATACACCTCATCAGTGGATACATGGAGAAAACGATAGCTATCTGGGTAAGAATTATTTACCCAATGCTGTCGAAAAGCTTCTAGAAGATTCAAAGTGCCCACCACATTGGTTTGAACAAACGCACTGGGCCCCAAAATTGACCGATCAACGTGGGATTCTGCCGCAAAGTGGGCAATTGTATCAATTTTTTCGCTGGCTAATAACTCATCGACAATGGCGCGATCGCAAATGTCTCCTTCAACAAACCGAAAATTTTCCTTGCCCTCTAAAGTCGCCAGGTTACTGCGATTGCCAGCATAGGTCAAAGCATCTAATACTACTACTCGATCTTCAGGATAATTTTGACACCAGTGCTGAACGAAATTAGAACCAATAAATCCCGCACCACCCGTCACTAGTAATCGACGACTCATTCAATTGACTCCTTTGTCATATTTACTCATGCCACAGTTGTATCAAATTAACAGAACATACCACCACACTATTTGGAAATAAGGAGAGAAGGAGTGAGGGAGTGAAGGAGTGATGGAAGGAAGGAGTGAGGGAGTGATGGAAGGAAGGAGTGAGGGAGTGATGGAAGGAAGGAGTGAGGGAGTGATGGAAGGAAGGAGTGAGGGAGTGATGGAGGGAAGGAACTAGGTTTATCCCTCGTTGCAGGCACAATTTCTGCGGGGGATCGTCTTCAAAATGGAGGGTAGAGAAGTGATTTTTTCCAGTTATTTCGTTGTTTTTGATATTTCTGTAAATAAAAAATAAAAAAGGGGTTTGACCCTTTACCCCTAACCTGATATATTATGCTATGTAGATGCACCCTGATGATCTGGAGAGCTGCCCAAGTGGCTCTCTTTTTCCTATTTCAACTACCATACATAACCTGTCCTAAATTTCTAGATGTAATAGGCTGAATGTCTGCTAAGTAGAATCTTCTTTGAGCAGTAGGCGAGGGTTCAAATTTGATTTGTCCTTTGTCAGCCCACCTCCTTAGTATTTGAGATCAAATCCGTTTGCATCGGAATTATTACTTCCTTTCTCTTCTCTTGGCGTTCTTTGCGCCTACCCTAAGGGAAGCAGCTCCGCGTCTAAGGCGGTTTTATTATTCCAATGTCAACGGAAACGATATGAGTGGAGATGCCAAGCTCCTTAGCCGCCTCTCCTATGGTGATACTTGGCGGTGAAAATTTTTTCATTGGGACTGCGTTCTGACTGTTGCCTTCTGCTATACTTTCTCTTTTGCAGGTGGTACGATTCCACGTTGATTTAATTGGGCATCAATTCCTCTGAGAACTCGAAAATCCTCTTCTGGTAAAGTGCAGCTTTGATTATGTGCCTCTAAGAAGCAAAAAGCTTGTCTAAATTCATGGGGGGTAGCAGTAATTGGTGAGTCTAGGTGACAGGGAATAATGCGCTGAAAGTCCCATTGTGCCACCCTATTAGCCCAGTTGAGGGTTTCTCTAGGGGCGCGATTGAGAATTAAAGCCTGTAAAATTGGTGCTACGAACAAACGACCATCCCCCCGTAAGGCATGAAAAGAACGCTCCCAGTTTGGTTGCCATTGGAAGGGATATAATCCAAAATATGCCTTTGCAGAACGCTCTGGGGCTTGGAAGGCATTGCGGAAGACTTCACCCCACCTGGGTATTTCCAAGACGCTGGGACGGAAATACATGGCAAATAGGGCGATACGTTGCCATCCTTTGAGGCGATTGGCGCGGTTATCTATAATTGCATCGGTGGCTTTGTCCCTAGCGTGGAATAATAAGGGATATGGATCTAATTGAGCGATCGCTGGTGGTTCTGCGGGGATGGAAACTATGGTATCTGTCACCAACAAGCTACGGGAAGCCCGGTGAAAAAACCCCACCTCTGCAAATTTACCGGTTCCTAATTCAATGGTACCTAAAGTTGCATAATCAAACTCATCGCCAAAGGGCGCTTGATTGCTATCTGGTGGTAAAATATGGGTGCGTTTTCTCGGCAAACCCAACCAATTTATAGGTAAATCTACGGGAAAACTCCATTGATCTGGGGTAATGAATACCTGGGCTTGAGGGAACTTTCGAGCAAAGGGACCAACAAATACTTTATGTTCTAAGCCAGAAATTGTTGGTAATATAATATACTTTACATCACCATGTACTGCAACTAATTCTTCTAGTAAGCGGATGCATTCCTTAGTTGGTGCGATTGGTGCATAAACCAGCAATCCACCTGCATCTAGCTTGACAACAGTCATGCGGATAGGAACAACAACATAGAAAATACCCTGTAACTGATCGAAAGTCCAGATAGTATCCCTGACAACTTCCTGGCGAATGGTCCGTCGTCTACTGAATGGATAGATAGGTAAAGTGAACCAGAAGCGCCATGAAAAATCCTGGGGATTAGTTGTTTGCGTATTTACCACTTGTCCATCATCAGCCACTTTACGAACCCTTCCCAAATAACTAACGCTGCGTTTACTTCTCGGATATGGAAGTTTAGCAAATTGTCGGCAAAATAGTCTGCTTTTGTCTAACTGATGTGTATTGTTCGACGGGAGCAATGTTCATATCTTGATGTTAGCATAATTGGGCAGCCAATGCACACCCAGCCATGAAAAAAGATTTAAAGGTTAGACTTAGTCTTCGTATAACCCCTAAGAGAAAAGAGAAGTTAGAGCAGTACGCCACTGAGAATGATAAAACTATCACTCAAGTAATTGAGGAATTGATAGATACTTTGAGTGTACAAGGGAAGGAATGACTAGTAATATCGAATACTTTACGGTCTATACTCCAACTATTTTGCTGCTTATTTGATAATAATCTCATCATTGTATAATTAAGTCCACATGAATAATTTAGATTGTTTTTTAGGGGAACAATATATTTAAAGCTTTAATTTAAAATGATAAATGTATGCAATAAATAATACATTGAACATTTTGTGTTTATAGAGAATTATTGTCTTGATCCCAATAATATATTTCTAAAATTTTTTGGTTATTTATTTGTTTTTGGGAAGATATATTGTATTTTAATTCATCATAAATACTCACAAACTTCATCTCCAAAAATATGGACATGAAAACGCTGCGCCTGTATGATTTTTTACCGTCTGGTAATGGCTATAAGATACGTCTTTTGCTGACACAAATTGGTATGCCTTTTGAGAGAATAGAGATGAATATCTTAAAGGGAGAGACTCGCACTCCAGAATTCTTAAATAAAAATCCCGTCGGTAAAATTCCCTTGTTGGAAATTGATTCTGGAAAATATTTATCTGAGTCAAATGCCATACTAGTTTATTTGAGTGAAGGAACGGAATTTTTACCATACGATCGCTTTTTCCGGGCACAGGTTCTACAGTGGCTATTCTTTGAGCAGTACAGCCACGAACCTTTTATTGCTAAATCCCGTTATTGGATATCTATTCTGGGTAAACCAGAGGAATACCGTCAATTAATAGAACAGCAACGGGAACCCGGATATGCAGCATTGACGGTAATGGAGAACCATTTACAAAATCATCTATTTTTTGTAGATGAGCGTTATACCATCGCTGATATTAGTTTGTTTGCTTACACCCATGTGGCTCATGAGGGTGGATTTGATTTACACAAGTTCCCAGCCATTCAAAAATGGATAGAAAGGGTTAAAAATCAGCCCAGTCATATCAGAATAAATGATGAGAATTTAGTCTCCTATGACTTCCCAATCTCTACGGGAACATAAGTGTCAATACTACTCGGTTAAGCATTTTGAGTTGGTGAACTTGGTTTGGGGAAAAGGTTAAAAGGTAAGGGTTAAAGGGTAAGGGTTAAAGGTTGTTTGTTCTACCTCTTCCCTCCACTTTTCCCCCTTAACCGACAAGTATGGGGAGGTAAACTAGGGTGAGCGAAAAAGACTGTGGCCAAATAATAAGTATTTTGGCTCTCTCACACATTTTTTCGTTCACCTGGTAAACCAATCAAATTGTCTTAGGCTTTAAGAGTAGTGCTATATTCACCCTAATTGAAAGTTACCATTGAAAAGTTACCATTGAGGAGAAGAAGAGATTAAATCTATGATTAATTCCTGGGGTAAGGGACGAGAAAATAGATATCCCTGGGCATAATCACAATTTAAATTTCTCAGTTGAGCCAACTGTTCGGGGGTTTCTACCCCTTCTGCGATCGCGGTCATCCCCATAGAATGAGCAATCCCAATCATGGCAGGTACTAAACCCATATTTTCCTGATTCTCTTGCATTCTTTTGACAAAAGTTTTATCAATCTTTAGAGAATTAAAAGGAAAGCTATGTAGGTAACTTAAGGAAGAATATCCCGTACCAAAATCATCCATAATTAAATTAATTTTACGCTCTTTTAATTGATACAAAATATTTTTAATCGCTATACTATTTCCCATAATTACACTTTCTGTAATTTCTATTTTCAAATATATAGGATTAATTTTTGTCTGTTCAATAATTGAATCTATTTGTGAAATTAAATCTCTTTGAGAAAATAGACGAGCACTGAGGTTGACACTAATACATAAAGAATCATCAAGTAATTTTTGTTCGTACCAAGTAGAAATAGTTTCACAAGCTGTTTGCAAAACCCAAAGATTAATTTGATTGATTAAACCAATTTCCTCAGATGCAGGGATAAATTCTATGGGAGATACTAAACCCCGAGTAGGATGTTGCCAACGCACTAATGCCTCAAGCGCAGTAATTTTACCTGTACTCAAGGAAACTATAGGCTGATAAAAAACTAAAAATTCTTGCCGTTCTACAGCCCTTCTCAAGTCATTTTCTAATTGTAAAAGTTTAATTGCCTCTTGATACATGATTGGATCGAATACATGATACCTTGCCCTTCCTAGAGCTTTGGCTCGATACATTGCCGTATCTGCATCTCGTAACAAATATTCTGGCTTTTCGTAATCGCGACTGCCCCAATTAATACCAATACTGGCATTCATGAATACTTCATATCTAGATAATTTAAAAGCTATCGATAATTTTTGTAATATTTCTTCAGCAAGAATAATAGCTGAATTAATATCTGTAATATTTTCTAAAATAATGCCAAATTCATCTCCACCTAATCTAGATAAAGTATCAAATGGACTTAGAGATGCTTGCAAACGTCGGGCGATCGCTACTAGTAATTCATCTCCTACCAAATGACCTAGAGAATCGTTGATCACCTTGAAGCGATCGCAATCTAAAAATAAAACGGCAAATTTATAACTAGATTCTTCCTTGGCTTGCTGTAGCGCTTTTTCTAATTTTCTAATAAATAACACTCGGTTAGGTAAACCCGTAAGAGAGTCATGAAGTACTATATTTAGTAACTTTGTTTGTAACTCCTGACGAATATTGACCGAATTTTGTAGTTCTTTCAGTGCATTTTCTAGGTCTTGAGTACGTTTTTTGACTCTATTTTCTAATTCAGTATTGAGTTGTAAGATTTCCATTTTTGCCCTTCTCAATTCTAGGTGATTATTTATCCTCGCTAGAACTTCTTCAAAGGCAAAAGGCTTACTTATATAGTCTACACATCCACTATTAAATGCTTTGACTTTATCAAAAACATCATTTAATGCGCTGATGAAAATTATGGGTATATCAGCAGTCAGCTGCCATTTTTTTAATTGATGACAAATTTCATAGCCATCTATATCCGGCATCATAATATCTAGTAAAATCAAATCTGGCAATTTAGTTTTACACATATCTACCGTCGTTTGCCAGTTCAAAGCTTCACGGACATTATAATCATGGCGATGTAGAAGTGAAAATAATACTCGCAGGTTATCTGGTTTATCATCAATCACTAAAATATCTGGTTGAATTTGATTCATACTGGGTTTACTATGGGGTAGATATTATTATCATTTCTCTATATATTCTCAAGCTGATGTTTTTCTGTTTTTGCTAGCGACATTAAATATAAATACATGATTAATTAAGCAAATAGAGATACTTTCAGCTGCACATTTAATTGATTGCATAAGTCAGGGAAAATACTCAGGTACCAAGGGAAAATATTTTTACCTCAAACCTTTTCTATTTCCCCCCTTGCAAAATTATATTTTTACAAGAGGCTTATTTATTATACAATGATATACTTGTATCAAATTTTATATTAGTTATGTCAAGAGATATTAACGCCTCAGTTCAATACATATTATGATTTTCTATGATATTTCATATGTATATTGAGAAAGTTAGTCAGGTGTTTAGGTTGTGATTCAACAACTGATATCTTGCATGCCTCATATTAATACTGATTTTTGATGTTATTAATAAACATATATTTTTATCTTTGAAAGACAATAGAATTATTTTCTTGACTGGCAATCGCTAATTCTTTAATGCCACATACAAAGGGCAAAGCAGCGCATCAGTACTTCCCAGATTTATCTGTGGAATTAATTGAAAATTTAACATTTTTGACTAATAACTTCTTCGTTATTTTCCCTTAAATAATTATCTCAACCCTATCTCCAGTTGATAAGACATGGGATGTTGTCAATGGGGATATTCTAGTATTTACACTCAGCTGATAAAAATGATTGAAGCGAGATTGATTCACCCAGGGAGGTAGAGTTTTTTGGCGTTGGGAAACGAATATTTGTTGAAAATAATTGTCAGCTTTACCTGTGTCGGGGTTTCTGGTTGGTACTATACAACGCTGGCAGGGATTAATTCCCAAAAACAGCACATCTCCAATGCGAAAAGATAAGGTGTCTCCAGTTTCTGTGAATAATCTATCTTCCCAAAATGCTGGCACGCCGTCAATCTCTAAATTGGCACGTATGCGACGACGCATCTGTTCTATGCTCACCCCAGGGAACCAAGAAGCGACTTCTGCCAAAGTGGCAGTGCTAATAATTGTGGGTCCTGGTGATTTGGTATCATCAGGAAATCCCATCACATTATTATTCCCTACTCGCACTGTCAACCCCAAAAAATCGCTGAAAACCTCTGTTAAGGCTTTCCTATCTAGATGTAGATGAAAAGTGTTTGCAATTGGATTGCCTGGAATTTGTAAGGAGACAGTTTGCTCGTCTAGGTGGAAATAGGAGCGTATTAAATGAATTTTTGGATTACGCTTACCATTGATAAACTTATTTTGGGGATCAAAAAGGGCAAACTGGCGATCGCATTTTAATGCACCACTAGGAAGAACTTGGGTTTGAGATACTTCTACCCCATCCAATGATTTAATTGGGTAGAGGATGATTTTGGCTAGGTAAGGCATCAATTGGGGACTGACAAATCAAAAAAACCCTCGGAATGCAAGGAAGCTCTCAGCAGAGGGATAAAGTAAGTAGTTCAAGTCGGTGAAATTGGAGAATTTATTTTTTGGTGTTCCCTGATATTTTCATCGACTCGATCCAAATATTAAAGATAAGTTTTGATACTTGGAGTATGCAAGCTCATATCTGCTGTTCCAAGTTACTTAATCTACCTATTTTTTTGGATATACTGGTGATTTATCAATCCCACCAATATTATTTAAAGGCCAGAAACGCAGTATGGCACGACCAATAATATTCTCACGGGGGACTACTCCCCAGCAGCGACTATCATAGCTACTACCACGGTTATCTCCTAGCACTAAGTATGAGCCGGGGGGAATGGTTTGGGATTGTGAAAGGAAGGGTGGTTGCTGTCCGGATGTGCATACCTCCACTGAGGTTTTTTGGGGAGATGCAAGATATTTTTTTTCTGGTAACGGCTTATTATTGATGTAAACTCTGCCTTGTTTGAGTTCTACCTTTTCTCCAGGCAAACCAATAATCCTCTTAATAAAAGCATCTTGATATTGTTCTTTTTGTAACTCTTCTGTGGGTGAAAATACTACAATATCTCCCCGTTTTGGTTTAGTAAAGTTGTAACTGAGTTTATCAACAATAATTTTGTCTGCTTCCCACTGGTTAGGGGTTCCATGTAAAGTCGGTTCCATAGAGCCAGAAGGAATCCACCTGGCTTCGGCAACAAATGTACGAATTCCGAGGGCGAGTATGATACTTAACCCAATGGTTCTAACGAGTTCTCCCATCCAGGAATTATTCGGTTGTGGGCTAGAGTTATTATTATCAGACACTTGGTTTTGCATGAAAATAGTCAATTAAAGGCACAGTATACAGGTATTTAACTGAACTGACCCCAGTGGGGGTACCATATCTATTGATCTTAACCTTGCCAACTGATTTTATCAGGCATAGGGCGATCGCTTATACCATTTTGGATTTTAGATTTTAGATTGTAGATTGAGAATTACCGTGTGTGCCTAAGTTCTACAAATCCATCTGTCCCATTTTGTGTTCAAATTGGTATTATCTTCCTAGATATCTTTATTTCATATCTGGGTTATTGAAAGCACCCCACAAGGGGAAGTAATAAGTAATAAAGAATTAAATCCCCTCGCTATGAATGAAAGAAAATAAAGTTTTTTGTCAGTAGCCGCAAAAATTGACTGCTGCCTATGCAACCAAGTTTAACCTATAAGCATAGTTATTGATTAAGTCAGGCTGTTGTCTGTAAAGTTTTAAACCCATGTCATTGCCTAATAGTTTGCTAATTCGTCACGCTCGCATTGTCTTACCCAATGGTGAATTCATGGTTGGAGATGTGTTAACGAGCGATCGCTCAATTGTTGAAGTTGCCGCAAATATCTCTACAACAACACCAGTTACAGAAATTGACGCAACCGGGTTAACTTTGTTGCCAGGGGTAATAGATCCCCAGGTACACTTCCGAGAACCGGGTTTGGAACATAAGGAGGATTTGTTTACAGCTACCTGTGCTTGTGCTAAAGGAGGAGTAACTTCTTTTCTGGAAATGCCCAATACCCGTCCCCTGACCATTAACCAAGGGGCTTTGGATGATAAACTACAACGCGCCCAAAATAAGTGTTTGGTTAACTATGGCTTTTTTATTGGCGCGTCGGGGGATAATACGGAAGAATTGCTAGCAGTTAACCCCACCCCAGGGATTAAAATTTTCATGGGTTCCATGCGGGGGGGACTACTAATAGATAACCCAGAAATTTTAGAATCTATATTTTCCCAAGGGAAGCGGTTAATTGCCGTTCACGCCGAAGACCAAGCTAGAATCAATCAACGACGACAGGAATTTGCCGACATTCACGATCCTGCCGTTCATTCCCAAATTCAAGACAATCAAGCTGCCCTGTTAGCAACCCAGTTAGCATTAAAGCTGTCTAAAAAATATCAGCGTCGCCTGCATATTCTGCATATGTCCACAGCAGATGAAGCAGAGCTATTGCGTCAAGATAAACCCAGTTGGGTGACAGCAGAAGTAACACCCCAACATTTATTCTTAAATAGCAGCGCCTATGAAAAAATGGGCACCTTGGCGCAGATGAATCCCCCCTTGCGATCGCCCCATGATAATCAAGTGCTCTGGCAAGCTTTGCTGGATGGGGTAATTGATTTTATTGCTACAGACCATGCACCCCATACCCTAGAGGAAAAAGCCCAGGAATACCCCAAAACCCCCTCAGGAATGCCCGGTGTGGAAACCTCCCTACCCCTAATGTTAACCACAGCTATGGAGGGACGTTGTACCGTGGCTCAAGTGGTGAATTGGATGTCTACAGCCCCTGCCAAGGCATATGGTATTCCTAATAAAGGAGCGATCGCCCCTGGTTATGATGCTGATTTAGTCTTGGTAGATTTAAATACCTACCGTCCGGTGTTACGCCAGGAGTTATTAACTAAGTGTGGGTGGAGTCCCTTTGAAGGTTGGGAGTTCACTGGCTGGCCTGTGTATACCATTGTTGGTGGTCAAGTAGTATACGCCAATGGCAAGGTAAATACAGAGGTGCGAGGAAGAGCTTTGGAGTTTGGAGGTTAGATTATTAGAGTATCCCAATTTTTCACAAAATTATCGTAGTGGGAGCATCTTGCTCCCTTTATATAAAACGGGCAAGATGCCCGCACTGCAAATTTAAACATTTGAACTCATAACTTGCACCATTCTCAACTAGCCCAAATGTCCGCCTCGGAATCAATTCCGAGGCTCAAAGACAAAGTCTGATAAATCAGACTGGGTAAGCAATGAGAGTGCTTTGAAACTGATAACTTGCACCATTCAAGGGCAAGAGCCAGAGGCTCTATATTCTAGTTATCAGGTTCAGCCTGGTAACTAGGGGAAGGAGGCTCTGCCTCCTGTTCTTGGAATTGGTGCAAGTTGTTAGGTTGAACGAAGTGAAACCCAACAGCAAGTAGGTTTTTGTTAGGTTGAGGTACTACATAATTGTACTTAAATCTAAAACAAATCCGGGTAATATATTTTCTCCTGATAGAGTTGCGGGATTATCTAAAACTTCCACATCTCTACCAGGACGATAAATTTCTACGCGCTTTGTTTTTGGATCAATCAACCAACCCAAACGAGTACCATTAGCAATATATTCCCGCATTTTTTCCTGAGTTTTCCCTAGGGAATCACTGGGAGAACACAATTCCACCACAAAATCAGGACACAGGGGTAAAAATTTCCGTCTTTGTTCTTGGGTTAAGGCTTCCCACCGTTCAATGGTAATCCAAGAAGCATCAGGGGAGCGATTTGCACCATTAGGAAGTTTAAAACCACCACTAGAGTCAAAGGCTTTTCCAAGGTTATTTTGACGACTCCAGCCTTGAACTTGATAGGCTATTTCAATATTACGGTTGCTAGTTTCTCCTCCAGTTGGTGCCATTATAATTAATTCCCCTGATGCTGTGCGTTCAAACTTCCAGTCGCGGTTGTTTTGACACAATTGCCAAAATTGTTCGTCGCTGAGGTCGATTGTTAATTCTAGGTTATTAGGTAAGGTGACAGGAGGTGCATTCATCATTTTTTCGGGATATCTGGTAGTAATTATTTTCGTCCATAGAAAAATTTTCAGATTTATTTCTGTTCTACTTCAGTTTCTGGCTCAGTATATTTACATAAAACATTTAGCCCTATTTTTAAAATATACAACACGATAATAGTTGCGATCGCAGGATCGATTGGTAAGGCTGTCAGGGTACACAGTGAGACGATTAAACCTGTGAGTAAGGGTGCGCTGCCGGGGTTTTTGGTATATTCTTTGAATTGGGAACTTAAACCTTCTTTACCACAGATATCGGTGCGGATTTCGTTGAGGGTTAGTTGTAACAAAGATTTGCCTTTACCATAATCTTGTCTGCCAAATTTTTCTTGCCAAAGCTCATCAAAGCTTGTTTCTAAATCACCGTTATTTTGGGTGAGGATAGAAAGGGCTTTTTGTGCAGATTCGTTATTTTGTAAAAGTTGTTGGGTAGCTTGGATTTCGCTAGGTGTTAATTGAGTATTCATATATATTTTGATGTATGTTTTGTTTGTTTATAGAACAAAATAATATTACCTCACCCCCATCCCCTCTCCTTAATAAGGAGAGGGGTGCCCGATAGGGCGGGGTGAGGTTTTATTTTTCACTTCATTCATTTTATTTATTCAGGATTTATTATTTCTTGAATTAACTGTTGGGGAGTCAGGCTGTAGGTTGGGTGGAGCGTAGCGTAACCCAACATAATTTTTGAATTCCACTGCATTACCAGAATGTAACGAGAGGGTGAAAGCCCCTGAGAAAGAGCAACACAGTTGGGTGTTTCGTGCTTCAGACAGGGGATGAAACCCGAGACGGTGGGATTTATCCCACCGTTTATATAGTAAAATTAAAAATGTAAGTAAGGCGTTCATCTACACGCAGAACTGTCCTAGTACGGAGAAATCCCTGCATATAGGAAACAACGGT
>JAAUYI010202537.1_pt1 | contig 15211 bp, 17 predicted proteins | sample 7278041 | NCBI WGS metagenome assembly JAAUYI01 (sample SAMN14350216, study PRJNA611818) | marine sediment metagenome | isolation source: surface marine sediment (0.6m) | place: French Polynesia: Moorea | collected 2018-08
ACGACCTGGACTGCGTGAACTCCATTCAGCGCACGGCCAGCGGCAGCGACGAGCTGGTACCGGAAGAGTCCACGAACTACTCCGTCGGTTTCGTGCTCGACCTGTTCGACGGATTTACCTTCACGTTTGACTTCTGGGAAATCGAGAAGGAAGACACTATCGGCCTGTTCGGCGAGGAGAACCACACCATCCTCGACCTGGTGAACCGGCTCGAGGCGGGTCTCGCCGACTGCAGCATGACCTTCAACCCGGCCGTAGATCGCATCGCCGCTGACGACGACCAGATCGCCGCCTACACCGAATCAGGCATCTGCCCCGGCGGCGACGTCAACCGCATCAACGACCGCTACGCCAACCTCGATACGCGCACGACGCGCGGCTTCGACATCGGCGTCTACTACGACCTCGACACGCAGCTCGGCACCTTCCGCTTCAGCTACAACGGCGCCTTCCTCGACACGTTCGAGCAGACGGCTTCCGGCGATGCGCAGCTCTTGGTCGATGCCCAGGAAAGCGGCCTGCTCCCCGCCAGCATCCCGGTGGAGGGTTTTGCCGATCTCGTGAATCGCGATGGCAACCAGGACGAGCGCCACTCCGCGCGGCTGAACTGGCGCAGGGGTGACTGGGGTGCCGGCCTCGGCGCCTTCCGTATCGGTGGCTTCTACCAGAGCTCGCTAACCCTGGACGACGGCACGCGCTACAACATTCCCTCGTTCACGACCTACGACCTGAACGCGGACTACAACTTCAGGCTGGCGAGCACGGACACGCGCTTGCGCCTCGGCGTAAAGAACTTCACCGACGAGCGGGCGCCGCTGGCGGACCGCTTCTTCGGTTACTTCGCCGACGCGCACACCGACTACGGGCGCTACTTCTACGCCGACGTGCGTTTCGAGTTCTGAGCGGTCGGGGGCGGGTGACCGGATCAGGACGACTCTTCTGCAGCGGGCTCGGGTGCTCGCGTCAGGCTGTCGTGAAGCTGGCTGCGCAGCTTGGGGATCTTCACGTCGACCACCTCATCGAGGCGGCTCAGCTCACGGGCGCGCAGTTTTGGAATGCTGGCAAGACCAAGCTCCGTAGCGGTACGACGCGTGCGCTCGGCGATCACGTTCCATAGCTCCTGGATATCGTCACTGCGCTCGCGCTGCAGCATCTCCCGGGCGTAGAGCTGGCGCGATATGTTTTCCAGGCTGGCGATGAGCTGCTGTTCCCGGGACCGCGTCAGTGCAGAGCCGAGGTAGTAACCGCCAACACCGAACACGATCGCAGCGCCCATGAGGCCCAGCGACAGCTCCGAGAAACCGCTGGAAGAGAACATGAAGGCGCCCGCGGCGCCGGAGCTCACCGTCAGAAGCAGCACGATGAGACGGATGCGGTCCCGGTACGAGCGCAGTTCCCGCGCCGCGGCGTCGAGTACGCGCGCGTGCAGGCGCAGGCGCTCGGCGAAGTTCTGCACCTGGGTGAGCATGTTGTCCACGCGGCGCGCCGGTGCGCGGCGCACCTCCTGCGCGAGCTCCTCCCGGGCCTCCTCGAAATCCTCCGTCGGCAGCGCGGCGGGTGGCTGCTTCGGCACGGGCACGAAGGTATTGAAGATCATCGGCAGGTCTTTGCGCGGAATCACCTTGCCGAGGTTCCAGCACAGCGCGCCGTAGGCGCGGGCAAAGTCGTGGAGACTGCGGAACTGGTCCATCTTGTTCATGACGATGAGCAGCTTGTGGTCGATGCCACGAAGGCTCTGGTTGAACACCTGCAGCGTCTCTCCAGTGGTACCTGGCTTGTCCGGGTCGAAGAACATCAGTACGACGTCGGCCCGGTCGGCGAACCACTGCACAACGCCGGGGAAGTCAAAGCCGCGACCGCTCTCATGCTTGGCCTCGTCGATCATGCCGGGGCTGTCGACCAGGGTTACGTCCTGCAAGAGTTCATTGGGCCGGCGCTTGAGGCGCAGGTGCTTAACCAGGTCGTCGCCGAAATGACGCAGGCCGGTGTAGGCGAGCTCGGGATTATTGACCAGGCCCGGTCCATCGCGGTCGTCACTGGTGTCGCCGTAGGCGATGATCGTGAAGCCGTCGTCGGTCGGCGCCAGGCCCGTCTTCTGCACCTCCTCGCCGAGGAGATAGTTGATGAATGAGGACTTGCCGGAGGAGTGGTTGCCGAGCATCAGGACGATCGGGGGGCCGCTGATCTCCCCGGCGTTCTGGCCCCGGGCGTAGGCGAAGCGCTCGGCCATGGGATCGATCGCGTCACGGTAGAAGCCCGCGACCGCCTTGGAGATCTCATCCAGGGACTGCTTGACGTCTGCGCTGTCACTCAGCGTCACGGCGCTGTTCCTCTTTGCCATGCTCTTCCTCTCTCGGCCCGCGGGCAATGTGTCCGTGCGGGACGCTAGCTGACGCGAGGGCTGCAGGCAAGTGAGGAAGCTCTCTGCCCTGGATTTACCTGTCTGAACGCGGTTATTTGAACGGACTCGGGGGCGCGTCCGACCGGTGGTCCCAAACCAGGCTTCCCCAATCCCCCATGGCGGGCGCGGTTGCGTTAGTCTCCAGGGCGGAAATCGCTCGTACCCGGGAGTTGATCTGGCGCGGGGCGAGGGCGATTGAGCAGGTGAGCGCAGGAACCGGGAGTAAAGCACTTGGACTACAACTACGACCCCATTCCCCTACCCCAACGGGAAACGCTGAGCGCCCAGGAGAGTCTGCGCCGCGCCGAAGCCTTTTACGATTCTATCCGCGCACGACATACGGTTCGCCACTTCAGTGATCGTCCCGTGGAGCGGGCGGTTATCGAGACCTGCCTTCGGGCCGCGGGCACGGCCCCGTCCGGCGCAAACCACCAGCCCTGGCACTTCGCCTGTGTGAGCGACTTAAGCATAAAGCGGCAGATTCGGCTTGCGGCCGAGAAGGAAGAGCAGGAGTTCTACGGCGGCAAGGCCGGAGACACCTGGCTCGCGGATCTGAACAAGCTCGGCACGGACGCCCACAAGCCCTTTCTCGAGACCGCGCCCTGGCTCATCGCGATATTCGCCGAGCGCTACGGGCTCGATGAGAGTGGCGAAAAGACCAAGAACTACTACGTGCCCGAGTCGGTAGGCATAGCGACGGGCTTTCTGATCGCGGCGCTACACGAAGCCGGCCTCGCAACGCTGACGCATACGCCCAATCCCATGAAATTCCTCAGCGAGATTCTCGGCAGATCGGTGAACGAGCGCCCCTACATTCTGCTGGTCGTGGGCTATCCCGCGGAGGATGCGGCGATTCCGAGGGCCGCAACGATCAAGAAGCCGCTCGAGCAGATCGCGTCCTTCACCTGATGACGTTCCGGGAAGAGCCGGGAGATGCTCGCAGGCGCTAAAGCACTTTGAGAGGTAATGGATCCATGGACACAGTCACAACGGAAGCACATGGCGAGGTACTGCTCGTCACCCTGAATCGCCCGGAAGTGCGAAACGCGGTAAATCCAGAGACGGCGCGCCGTCTCGCGGAGACGTTCGTCGACTTCGATAAGGACCCGCAGTTCTCCGTCGCGGTGTTTGCCGGTGCCCATGGCACCTTCTGCGCCGGGGCCGACCTCAAGGCGGTGAGCGAAGGCAACTTCGAAGCCCTCGAAACCCCCGAGGCGCCGCTGGATCGTCACGCCGCCAACGCTCCCATGGGGCCGTCCTATCTGCGCCTGGAGAAGCCCGTGATTGCTGCGGTCAGCGGCTACGCCGTGGCCGGAGGACTGGAACTGGCACTGTGGTGCGACATGCGGGTGGTGGAAGAAGACGCGGTGATGGGCGTGTTCTGTCGCCGCTGGGGCGTGCCGCTGGTGGACGGCGGCACCGTGCGACTGCCCAGGCTCATCGGGCATTCAAACGCCATGGACATGATCCTGACGGGGCGGGGTGTGGATGCTGCGGAGGCGAAGACCATGGGCCTTGCGAACCGCGTGGTCCCGCCCGGTGAAGCCGTGTCCCATGCCCTGGAACTCGCCCGGAATATCGCACGCTTCCCACAGAACTGCATGCGCGGTGATCGCCGGTCGGCCATGGAGCAGTGGGACCTCGGCTTCGACGAGGCCATGGCAAACGAGGCCCGCCTTGGACTGGCCACGCTGATGTCGGGAGAAACGGTGGCCGGCGCCACGCGTTTCGCGAGTGGTCACGGTCGTGGAGGCAATTTCGAGGACATTTGAATCATTAGAGCGTGTATGGTGACGCGGCGGAGAAAGAGCCATCTTCCTCACTATCAGGAGACAACGTCCCGTGGAAGTCATCGATATTCGGCAGGCCCTGTCAGAACATCCCAGCGGCAGCTTTCTCAAGCTCCTGGACTTCAACGAGAATCACTTCGGCATGTGTGACATCACCGGCACCTCGCCGGTATGGGAGATGCATCCGGACACGGATGAGTTCTTCTTCATCGTCGACGGACGTTTCGAAATCACGCTGCTGGACTCCGACGAACCCTCGCATCACGTGGCGGAGGCGGGAAGCTCCTTTGTCGTTCCCAGGGGCATCTGGCATCTGCCATCGGCGCCCGAAGGCTGCAAGTTCATCCACTTCACCCCCGGCGAGTCGCTACACTCGGATGCCGAGGACCCGCGCAAGGCCTGAAGCGGCACCACGGCCCTGGTGAACTTCGATCGGCTGAAAGGCCCGATGCTCTGCGTGCGCTGGGTTCTACCCTTGCTTTATCTGCTAGTCGGCAGCGACGCCGGTGCGCACGGTGTCGACGAAAGTACGCGCAGTTTTCTCATCGGCGTCGAAGGGCTGCAGCTCGGCCCCTTTCTCTACATCGGCGCCAAGCACATGGTCACGGGCTACGACCACCTGCTGTTTCTTTTTGGCGTGGTGTTTCTCCTGGGTCGCATGCGCGACGTGCTCGTCTACGTAACGCTGTTCACCATTGGCCACAGCACCACGCTGCTTCTGGGCGTTCTCGACGCTATAGAAGCCAACGCCTACCTGGTCGACGCCGCGATTGGCCTGTCCGTCGTCTACAAGGGTTTCGACAATCTCGAGGGGTTTCGCTCGCTTTCTGGCTTCAGGCCGAATCCACAACTGATGGTGCTGGGGTTCGGTCTGATCCACGGCCTGGGGCTCGCCACGAAGCTGCAGGATTTTGCCCTTCCCCGGGACAACCTCTTCGGTAACCTGCTCGCATTCAACGTTGGGGTGGAACTCGGTCAGCTCCTGGCCCTCAGCCTGATTCTTGTCGTGACCGGCCTGTGGCGGACACACGCTTCCTTTGCCCGGGCCTCGTGGGTTACGAACACGCTGCTCATGAGCGCGGGCGTTGTGCTCATCATCTACCAGTTAACGGGCTATGCCCTGGAGACCTGACATGGAAGCCTCTACCGGGAATCGACAGGTTCTGCGTGCCTCCGCCATCGCGCTCATCCTGGGCACTGCTGTCGCCATCGCTGCCGTGCTGCCTGCCGAGTACGGCGTGGATCCCACCGGCATCGGGAAGGCGCTGGGACTGCTGCAACTCTCCCGGCAGCCGGATGCGCCGGCAGCGGAAAGCGAAGTCGCCGCTACCGCGTCCGGCAGTTCCCGCGCTAACACCACCATTACGCTGGAAAGCGGCGAGGGCAGCGAATTCAAGCTGCGCATGCTCGAGGGCGAGCGAGCGTCGTTCCGCTGGATCGCGTCGGACATCGTGCATTTCGACATGCATGGCGAACCGGCGGGCGACACGAGCGGCTACTACGAGAGCTACTCCCTCGGTAACTCCGATGCCGTGGAAGGAAAATTCACGGCGCTGTTCGACGGAACTCACGGCTGGTACTGGCGCAATGACACGGCCGAAGCCGTGCAGGTAGAGGTGATTGTGGCCGGGGCCTTCGAGCTCGCGGGTTCGCCGTAGGCCATTTCGCGAACAGTCAGTACTCCAGCGTCGCCATAAGCCCCTCGCGCATCAGCGACGTCGGCATGTTGCCGAGTTTCAGCAATCGCTCGTGGAAGTCCGAAAGCGTAAATGCGTCTCCCACGCGCTCCCGATACTCCTCTCGCATTTTGAGTATCTCGCTCATGCCCAGGAAGTAGCCGAGGCGATAGATCGGGCGCTGCGCCGACCCATCGATCTCCAGCTGTGCCGCCCAGCGCAGGAAGCCCACATCGTCGCTGAGCAGGCTGATGGCTTCCTCGTAGCTCATGCGCCCCGTGTGGATGCCCACGTCCCAGACGACCCGCGCGTTGCGCCAGAGACGAAGCTGAAGATGGCGCAGCACGATGCGCTCGTCGGGGTAGAACCCCGTCTCGCGCATGAGCTGTTCCTGGTACAGCCCCCAGCCTTCGCTGAACAGGGACAGCCCGTTCTCGCGCCGGAAGGCACTCGGGTTGTGCATCTGGTAGAGGCCCTGCACGTGATGGCCGGCATAGCTCTCGTGCGGCGCCGTCACGATAATCACGCCCCAGTCGTGCTCCACGAGGTACTCCCGCTTGGTGTCGTCGTCCCACTGTTCCTCGAAGGGGTCGATCATCCATTGCGCTACGAACACACCCTCGTCGTTGGCTTCGCGGGCCCGGGAGAAGTTGCCGTAGTAGGAGTACTTGCGCAGGTACTGCGCCCGGGGCACAACGTCGACGCGCTCCTTCCAGGGAACGGGAACCAGGTTGTTGGCCAGCACGTGATCCCGTGATTTATCCACCCACTCCTGGTGCGCCTCGATCATGCGCGCGGGCTCGGGATAGTCGTTCTTGATCTCGGCGGCCAGTTCCTGCCATGTCTTCGCTGGATCGATGCTCGCCGCCAGTGCCTCGAGTTCGCTCACCGTCGCGTCGAACTGTTCACGCGCGAAGTCGTAGAGCGATGCGGCGTCGTAGTCGAGCAGCAACTCGTCGCGGAGAAAGGCGTTGTAGGTCGCCTCGCCGATGGCCCAGTCGCCCGGCGGTTTTTCCGGCAGCCCGGCCTCCATGAACGCGATGAAGTCCTCGAGGGCTTTGATCGCCTCGTCCCGAGCCTCGAGTACTTCTCCGGCGCGCGACGGCACGCGTTCGGCGAAGGCCGTAACGTCGTCTTTGATCAGCGGCAGCGCGCCTTCAGCCATGAACAGGGAGAGTTCCTGGAAGCGCGGGATGTAGACCTCCAGGTTGCTTGCCGCGTTGGCGAACTGCACGGGCATGGCGCGCAGGATCTCGAGGAGACCGTCCACCTTGGCGCCCGGATCACCGGGCCCCTGCACGGTCATGCCGAGATCGCGGAAACGCAGATAGACGCGCGGGTCATAGCGCCAGTTGCGGACCTCTGCCTGCCAGATCTCGCGTCCGCGCAGAATGCTTCGGGCGAACTTCCAGTCCAGCCGGTCATCGAAGGTGAGCGCGGTGGGTTCTATGTTCGCGAGACGTTCGAGGTCCTTCCGGGTCTGCGCAAGCTCGGCCTGGAAGTACTCCCGGCTGAGATCACTGAGTCCGTCCTGCTTCCTCGCCGCGAGATAGTCGCGCACGAAATCCTGGAAGGCCGCGGCGTGGTCCCGATCCACCGCAAGGGCGGTTGCCTCGGCGGGCTCGGGTGCGGCGACGGGCGCCGGCTTTTCCGACTCCCGGGTGCAGGAGAGCAGCATGGTACAAGTGACGAGGATTGCGACCACCCACCCGGCAATCATCGAGCGGTTCCTGAAAGCCTGCGCACTGCAGTTATTCATAGCTTTCTGCTCCGGCCATTCGGGACGACGCGGTCTGCGCTAGTGCCGACCGTGCCATCCAGCTTACCCGGGTTCAGCCCCCGGCATCCGCGCCGCCACCGCGGCTGCGCTCGCGAAACTCAAAGCGCAGCACGCTCTCGCCCCGGTAGCGATAGTGCGCACCCCTGGCACCCAGGCGGTAGTCCTGGTAGCGCCGCGAGCGTCTATATACCGACTTGACCTCGCACTCTTCCCCCGACGCCAGAACGGCCACGAGCGTATAGGGCGCATCGTCCATTCGCGCGTTGAGGCTGGCGCAGCTCGAACGACCCGTCGCACGTGGAACGGCCCCCAGCGCGCGGGCAACGCGGCGCCAGCGCGGGCCGTGGCGGGCGTCGATTCCAACGATGAGATGGGCGATTTCGTGGCGCACCGTGTCTTCGAGATCGTCGAGCGCGCTGGTGCCAAAGAACACCGTGGAGATCACGATACGCCCGTCGCGGTGCGCCTGGCCGTAGCTGCGGCGCGCGCGGTTGAAAGAGAGACCGGCAAAGGGGTGGACCCACTCGGGGTAGCGGGTCAGGGCGCGATCGACCTCGCGCAGAACGACCACGCTGATTATGGTTCGATCGAGCAGTGGGTCTCGCTCCGCCTCTCGCTCTGCCGCGACCTCGTCCGTCACCAGTTTTTCCTGCGCTCCCGCTTCGAAGGGCAGTAGTAGCTGTGGTTCAGGCATGCTTTGCAATCCAGTCGAGCAGCGCCGCATTGACAGCCTCCGGGCGCTCACGGTGCAGGAAGTGCCCGGCGTGTTCTATGCGCCGCACATCCAGGCCCGCAGGAAAATCCTGCGGCTGACTCATGGCTTCAAAGACGTCACAGGAAATGCAGCCATCGAGTGCTCCGGTCATGGCCAGCGTCGGCACGGGAATATTGAGTATGGCAGGACTGCGGCCGACCCCGAAAAGCGCAGGCAGGTCCACGGCGGCGCGGTAGTACGCGAGGGCCGACTCCACGACTTCAGGTTGCGTGAAGCACTGGGCGACGGGCGCGAAATCCTCCGGCGTAAAGTCCCAGGAAGGACTCCACTGCCTCCACAGCCAGCGCAAGAACGCAAAATCGTTGCGCCGAATAGTGCGCTCGGGGATTCCCGGAATCTGGAAAAAACCCATGTACCAGGAAAGGCGAAGCTGCCTCGGGTGGCGACGCATGTCCACGAGAAACCGCCCCGAGTGGGGCACGGCCATGGTTGTGAGACTCCTGAATCTCTCGGGTGCCATCGCAGCGGCGGTATAGCCCACCGCCGCACCCCAATCGTGTCCCACGAGATGCGCCGGCTCGCCCGAGAGCGCTGCGGCGAGGGCGACCGCATCGGCGGCCAACTCGCGCTGGGAATAGTCCTTGTCGGCGGGCTGGTTACCGGGATCGTAGCCTCGCATGCCCACAGACACCGCGCGGTACCCCGCATCCGCAAGGACCGGAAGCTGTTGATCGAAGCTTCGATAGGTATCGGGAAAACCGTGCAGCAACAGCACAAGCGGCCCATCGCCACAGGCGACGGCGGGGAAGCGTAATCCGCGCGCTTCGATCGTCAGCGTTTCAGCGTTCTCTATGCTCACCGCGATCCGAAACTCCCCCTTGCAGGTCGCCATGGTAACAAGCGGCGCTGGCGGGCCGCCGCTCAATCGTCAGGGGTTATCGCTTTTTTCCAGCGTTCGTCTCGGCGCTTCTGCGCAAACCGGCCGCGGTGCTTGGTGCCGCGTCCGCTCACGCGAGCGCGCCACCGGCGAAAGCTCCCGGGCTTCAGACAGCGGCGCATCAGCTTGATCACGTCCGCCTCGGAAACACCCGTGCGCGCCTCGATCTCGTCGAAGCTGACGCGATCCGCCCAGGCCGCCCAGATGATCCAATCCTCGGTGCCTTCGGCGGGCTCTGGTTTACGCGTGCGGGTGTAGGGACGCAGTCCGTCGCGGCTCACGGCTCCCGCTGCTCCCGGCTGCGGACCATATGCACAGCCTCAACCCAGGAACCGCAGAAGCACGTAGCCCACCGCGGCTATGTGACACAAAGTGATGAGGACCGACAGACCATGGAGGCGATTGAAGCGAGCCCTGTTCCCGGCGTCCGTGGCGGCATTGATGGCGGGCATGAGAATCTGCCGCGTCGGCACCGTCGTCAGCGCCACGGCGATCAACAGCGCGAGGCTGATGGGGTCCGCTCCAAGCTGCAGCAGAGCCGCGATGAGCGCCGTGGCGATGACCCAGGTGTAGAAATGCGGAAATGCGCGGCGCAGTAAAGCACCGGCATCATCGGCTGGCAGGCTCGTGAACAGGAAGGCGGCAAAGCCAAAGGAATAGAGCACCATGCCGCCGAAGAGCGTTGCCGCCACGATCATGGCGGCGCCGATTTGCAGAGTCATCGCGATCACCCGATAAGGACTTCGTCGATGTTACGCGGCGCACTCAGGAGGGATCAGCACCTCGGCAAAGACTGCTTGGACAATACTTGTGGCTGCGCCGGCAGGAAAACTGTCGAGTTATTCTGCCGGAGCAAAAGCCTAATCGAGATCACTCTCGTAGGCGCGAAGCTGCTCGCGGCGCTCACCCAGCTCGATCAATAGCTGGCTCTGTTCGGCCTCCAGTCGACCGATCCTGGTGGCGAGATCGCGATTCTTCTTTTCGATCTTGCTGCGCTGGTCGGCGGTCAGGGAATCGTCGTCCAGCCTGCGCTCGCCCCGATCGAGATCCCTGCGCGCGGCCCGGAGGCTGTACTCGCCGCTGGTGACCGCACTTTCCGCGTCTGAAACAGCCTGTTCAAGCTCGTAGTACTCGCGGCCCTCGTTGTAGGCGGTGAGAAACTCGCTCTCCGTATCCGAGGGGCAGACGCCTTCGTAGTTACCACCCTTGCGACCGAACTCGTAGCCGTTTCCGGGACGGCAGAACTCGACCAGGCCCGCACTGCGGCCTTTTTCGTAGGAAGCCAGATCGGGGGTCACGCCGGCCTTTGCGCAGGCTTCGCGATGGCGCGCGATGCCGCCGGCGCCGCGACCCCGCGTTCCGTCCTCGAGGCCGACGGTTTCCCAGTCGGCGACCAGGCACTCCTCAACGCTCATCGATGAGCAGCCGGTAACAGTTGCTGCGACGACGATAGCCGCCAGTGCGAGTGCGGAGCGCGGACCCTGGAACATGGCTGGATGACAACACAGCCCCGTCAGCGGGGCAAGCAGCGCGAAGACGGCGTATCACGGCTCTGCGCCAATCCGTAGAATGACCCGGTAAACGTGGAAACTGTCACCCATGCTCGCCATCTCCCTCGTTAACGCCGCGATCATCGCCCTCGTGGTGATCATTCACTACGAGTTCCTGTACCAGTTCACGATGCTGATGCCAAAGATGCGTATCAGGCACCGCTTCCGCATCGTCATCGGCGTGCTGGCTGCTCTCACCGCGCACGTGATCGAGGTCTTCATCTTCGGCATCGCGTACTTCCTGATGGATCGCGGTGAAAGCTGGGGCCGGCTTCAGGGTAACTTCGACAGCGACCTGGGCAGCAGCATCTATTTCTCCTTCACCGCCTACACGACGCTGGGTCTCGGTGACATCGAGCCCATCGGCCCCCTTCGGTTTCTCGTAGGCCTGGAATCCCTGGTCGGCTTCGTGCTGATCACCTGGACCGCTTCTTTCCTGTATCTCGAAATGACCCGCTACTGGGATTCGCAATAAGGACCTCACCCCGTGGAAAACTTCCAAATACGCCCCGCCACCGCCGAGGACGTGGGCACGATCCGCCGATTCATCGTCGAACTCGCCGTGTATGAGCGGGAGCCCGATGCGGTGCTTGCGACCGAGGACGATCTCCACGCGTCTCTGTTCTGCGAGGCGCCGCGGGTCTTCGGCCTTATCTGCGAACGTCCGGGCGATGGCGAAACGCCAGCCACTCCCCTGGGTTTCGCCGTGTACTTCTACAACTACTCGACCTGGCTCGGGAAGCACGGCATCTATCTAGAGGACCTCTACGTGACGCCCGACGCCCGCGGCGAGGGCGCCGGCAAGGCGCTGCTCAAGGCCGTGGCGCGCATCGCCTGGGAGGAAGGTTGTGGACGCTACGAGTGGAGCGTGCTCAAGTGGAACACACCCTCCATCGAGTTCTATGAGGCAAACGGCGCCGAGCGCATGGAAGAGTGGGTGGGCTACCGCATGGACCGCGCCGCCATGGAGGCTTTCCTCAAGGGCGATTCGTGAGATGGTGACAGTCGACGCGCGTCGAAACGCTGTGAATTTGCGTTGAACGCCGGCGCAGGCGCCGCCTCGCCGGCAATCTCTATCTATAATGCGTCGATGGACATCGAGCGCGTCATCGATGACAAGCGCCGCCTTTTCTGGCTCCTGCAGCTCGGTGGATGGAGCAGCTGGGCCGCGACTTTCTCCCTCGGCATCCTCGTATGGGGAGAGCCGCCGGAGCGCTATTACGTTTATCTCCCGATAGTCGCCGCCATCGGCATGCTTATCACCCTGGCCTTGCGCTGGGTGTATCGCGTCACGTGGGAACGCTCCATCGGCATGCGTGCCTTTACCATTCTTGGCGCTTCCTACTGCGCGGGCGTCGCCTGGATTCTCTGTCGCTCGGTAGTCTTCTTCAATCTATTCCCCGAAGAGCTCGAGAAGTACAGCAACGTGGGCGGGCCGCGGCTGACGAACTATTTCGAGAACTCCATCTCCGCCGTGTCGATCATGCTCGTCTGGAGCACGCTGTATTTCGGCATCAAGTACTACATCGTCAGCCAGGAAGAGAAGCAGCGCTACCTCAAGGCCAGCTCCATGGCCCACGAGGCGCAGCTCAAGATGCTGCGCTACCAGCTGAACCCGCACTTCCTGTTCAACACACTAAACGCGATCTCGACCCTGATCCTCGACAAGGACACGCAGCTTGCCAACAGCATGGTGATGAAGCTCTCTCGCTTCCTCCGCTACTCGCTGGACAACGACCCCATGCAGCAGGTTACGGTCGAGGAGGAAATCGAATCCCTGAAGCTGTACCTCGATATCGAGAAGGTGCGATTCGCCGAGCGCCTGACGCTGCACTTCTCCATCGCACCAGACGCGCGCCAGGCCCTCATGCCATCGCTGCTGCTGCAGCCCCTGGTGGAAAACTCCATCAAGTACGCCGTGTCCCAGTCCATCCACGGCGGCTCCATCGCCGTGACGGCGAACATCGAACGGGAGCGCCTGGAGCTCATCGTGGCGGACGACGGGCCGGGCCTCGACCTGCGCCAGGGCCGCCTCCCCAAGGGCAGCGGCGTCGGCCTCGCCAACACGCGGGAGCGGCTCGCAGAAATCTATGGCGAGGAGCAGAGCTTCCGTCTCACCACCACCGAACCTCACGGGCTGACGATCACGATCCGCGTGCCTGTCGCCTACGCGACCAAGGAGGCCGCATGAGCACCCTCAGTACCATCATCGTCGACGACGAACAGCTCGCCCGCCGCGGGCTATCCCTGCGCCTCGGCGAGCTTCCCGAGATTGACGTGGTCGCCGAATGCGGCAACGGCGAGGAGGCGCTGCTCGCCGTTGCCCAGCACCAGCCCGACCTTCTCTTCCTCGATATCCAGATGCCGGGCATGGACGGCTTCGAAGTCGTGGAGAAGCTGCAGGGCGATGACATGCCCATGGTGGTCTTCGTGACCGCCTACAACGAGTACGCGGTGGACGCCTTCAAGGTGCACGCCGTGGACTACGTGCTCAAGCCCATCGACGAGGAACGCCTGCAGGAGGCGGTGCAGCGCGCCCTTCGCCAGCGGGAGCAGAGCTCGAGCACGGCGGGTAAGGAGAAGCTGGTCAAACTGATCATGAGCATGACCGGGGAAAGCGCGGCCGGCGTGGAGGCCCTCGCCGAGCGAGGCGGCAGCGATAACGCCTGGCCCGAGCGGATTACCGTGAAGGATGGCAGCGACATCCAATTCATCCGCGTCGCCGACATCACCTGGGTGGACGCGGCGGGAGACTACATGTGCATCCACGCTGCGGGAGAGACCCACATCATGCGCATCACCATGAAGCAGCTCGAAGAGATGCTGAACCCCGCGGTGTTCCTGCGCGTGCACCGCTCCACGATCGTGAACGGTCGCGTGATTACCGGTGCCCAGACGCTCAACAACGGTGAGTACCTGCTCAATCTCGAAGGCGGCGCGCAGCTCAAGGTCAGCCGCAGCTACCGCGATCGCATCCGGCAGTTTCTATCGGGCTGAGCCCGCGGCTCAGTCGGCTTTTCGCAGCAGCAGCGAAGGCGCGCCAGGCTCGCGGTCGCGCAGGCTGCCGATCCGCGCCGCGCCGGCCTCTTCGCCGCCGAGAAGTCCGAGCGCTTCCTCGGCTCGTTCCCGGGGGATGACCATGAGCAGGCCGCCGCTGGTCTGCGGGTCGTAGAGCAGCGCTTCCTCGGCTTCGGACAGGCCCTGGGCATCGATGCGCCCGGCCATGGCGTCGCGATTGGCCTCGTGCAGGGTACTGCGCAGCCCCGCCTCGAGGAGCTGCTGCGTTCCGGGTAACAGCGGCAGGTTCTCCAGGACGATTTCCGCCTGCAGTTCCTCACCCAGCACGCCCGAGAGATGGCCTGCGAGCCCAAAGCCCGTTACGTCCGTAAGCGCCGTCGCGCCGCAGCGGTGCGCCACGCCAGCGGCTGCCGCGTTCCCCTGCCGCATCCGGTCCAGGGTCTGCTCGACGTGGCGTCCGTCTGCCTGTAACTGCATGTGCGCCGCGAAGAGAACGCCGGTTCCGAGAGGTCGACTGAGCAGCAGCGCATCGCCCGCACGGGCGCCGTGACGGCCGAGGGGCGCCCCGTCCTCCAGGCTTCCGTTCACCGCAAAGGCGATCTGCAGCTCCGGCCCCTGCATCGTGTGTCCGCCGACAAGGCGGCACGCGGCCGGCGCCAATACCGAGAGGGCACCTTTGAGCACGGCGCGTAAATCCCGGCGCAGCAGGGACGGCGCCGCGAAAGGCAGCGTGATCAGCGCCTGCGCGCTCCGGGGTGTCGCTCCGCTGGCATAGAGGTCCGACAGCGCGTGCTGCGCAGCGATCGCACCCATGAGCCAGGGCTCATCCACGAGCGCGCGCAGCGCGTCCACGGACTGCAGAGTGGTGCCGGACGTGTGGAGCACGGCGGCATCGTCCAGCTCCTCGGCACCGGCTATGACCTGCGGGTATTCATCGCGCAGACTCTCCAGCGCTTCGTGAAGCTCGGTCGCGCCGACCTTGGCACCGCATCCCCCGCAGGGCGCCTGGGATCGCACGGTCCCGGTGCCCGCCTCGCGCGCGTCCATCGACATTTCGGGGAGTCCTGAGAACCGCTCCATGAACGAGCGGTCGATGCGATCCTTCCAACGCCAGACCCAGTCTCCGGCGAGGCTGATTCCGTGGCGCTCCGCCACGGCACGGCGTTCGCCTAGGGACAGGAGTGACAGGAATCGCGTCTGCGGCCGGTGTTCTTTGAGGGGTTCGCCGCTGGCAAAGGCAGCGAGATTTCCGGCCAGCACCGGGCCCTGGCGCACGGCATAGACGCCGGCCTTGGGGCGGGGGTGACGCCGCTGCGTCGCGATATCCCCGGCGGCAAAAATCTC
>JAAUYI010004886.1_pt1 | contig 15210 bp, 17 predicted proteins | sample 7278041 | NCBI WGS metagenome assembly JAAUYI01 (sample SAMN14350216, study PRJNA611818) | marine sediment metagenome | isolation source: surface marine sediment (0.6m) | place: French Polynesia: Moorea | collected 2018-08
ATTTATTTAGACGGTCACAGTGATTCTGCGTACAAGAAAGAGGTCGACCTGTAAAGGTATCAGAAAAAACTGTATACCCCTCATTCACACTTAGCTGCAAAACAGCTCACTTTTTTTAACACAAGAGGAAAAGAGATAAATGAATAGAAGCCGCAAGATTCTCATTGTGTGTCATTGTCTGCTTAATGCCAATGCTAAGATACCTCCTCTTGCTTCGGTTCAAGGCGTATTCACAGATGTGATACTGCCCAGCATCAATGAAGGCTGTGGGCTATTCCAGTTGCCATGCCCTGAGACTTCCTATCTCGGCATGTATCGTTGGGGTATGACTCGGGAGCAATACGACACGCCCGCATTTCGTTCTCATTGTCGGAAAATCCTCGAAATACCAATTGATCAACTAGAGAGTTTTAAACAGGCAGGCTATGAATTCACTGGGCTTATCGGGATGGATCACAGCCCCAACTGCGGAGTGAATCATACCTGCGAGGGATATAGGGGAGGCGAGATCAATTCATGTCATGAAGTCAAGAAGCAGATCGACTCTCTTCACTCTGTGGAAGGTAAAGGCATTTTTATGGAAGAACTACTTACGCTGCTTCAAAAAAAAGGCATATACCCTGAACTGAAAGCAGTGAGCGAAGACGCGTAACACAATATTAAAATAAAAAAAGGAGAAAACGATGAACAGGTGGTTTTCAGCATTCCTGACACTAAGCCTCATATTCGCAACCTCAACGACTGCCCTTGCCGAAAATTCTTGGAGTAGAGTAAAAGAAAAGGGAAAGATGGTGGTTGGTCTCTGCGCCCAATACCCGCCATTTGAATCAAAAAACGAAAAAACTGGTGAGCTTGAAGGATTCGATGTAGACCTTGGCAAGGCTATAGGTGACACACTTGGTGTTAAAACAGAATTTGTCGATGCCGAGTGGCAGGGGCTTCTGGGTGGCCTACAGAAAGGAGACTACGACATCCTCATAACCTGTATGTCAAAGTCTGAGACCAGAGGCAAGAACGTCAGTTTCAGTGATGTCTATTATAAGCTTCCAGATGTCATTGTTGTCAGAAAAGATGAAAAAAACATCAAGAGTCTTAGTGACTTGAAAGATAGAACAATCGGTGTCCAACTGGGAACCGGCAGTGAACAGCTGGCGGACAAATTGAAGGATACCTTTCGTGAAATCAAACGCTACAATTACAACCCCGAGGCGTTCACAGACCTGAAATTTAAGCGTATCGATGCTGTAATCGTCGGATATGCCTACGCAGTCAACCAAATCAAGGCCGACCCAGCCTACAAAGTTATCGGCAAACCTCTGGCCGAAGCAGAAATTGTCATGGTTATGCCGAAAGGAGCAGATGATCTGACCGCTAAGATTAACGAGGCGTTGGTAAATGTTCGTAATAAAGGAACCTACCAGCAGATACATGACAAGTGGCTTGCCGTTGAGTAATACACCAGATATTTATTATCAATGGACGGGTTCAAGTTAACGATCCTCATAGACGCCCTGCCCTTTTTAATGCAGGGTTTGCTGGTGACCATCAAGGTTTCAAGTGGGGCCTTTGTTCTCGCCCTGCTCATCGGTACAGCGGTCGGTGTTGCCAGATCTGAGTCAAAAACAGCCAGGTGTCTTCTGTCACCTTATGTTGAATTGCTCAGGGGAACGCCACTACTCATCCAGCTGTTCTTCATATATTACGGTCTTCCATCTATCGGTATCACCATGGACAGCCTCACCGCAGGTGTGCTCGGCCTGGGCTTGAATGGCGGGGCCTACATATCTGAAATCGTCAGAGGATCTATGCTTTCTGTGGAAAAGGGTCAACACGAGGCAGCTGCTTCCCTGGGACTCTCCTGGATACAAAGCATGATATATGTCATCATCCCCCAGGCGGTTCGTGTGGCCCTTCCACCATTGGTCAATGCGTTTTCATCACTTCTCAAAGACTCCTCTCTGGTGTCAGTTTTGGCGATAACTGAGCTTACACGGGTGAGCCAGCTCATATACACGCGAACATTCCGCGCTTTTGAAGTATACCTTGCCGTGGGCATCATCTATTTCTGCATAATCTTTGCGGTATCGATTCTGTCAAAACGAATGGAGGATAAACTAGATGCAGCAAACCATATCTGATTCTGAACATAAAACCAGTCAATCCACACCACCAATTTCTGTTAAACAAGACGCAACAAAAGTCATGATACTATGTAGTTCTGACAAGCTGGGTAAAGGAGATGATATACTGGGCAGGAAGATAATGATTAATTTTCTCCGCACTCTCAAGGAAATGGGAGACGAGCTTGAACTACTGGTTTTTGTTAACAGCGGCGTTAAGCTGACAGTCAAAGGCTCAGAGGTTTTAAGCGAATTGAAAGACTACCAAGTTGCAGGAAAAAAGATTCTAGTCTGTACAACCTGTCTCAAACACTTCGATCTCCTTGAAGAGGAGCGAGTCGGCGAGACGACAAATATGCTGGACATTGTCAGCTCCATGCAGCTTGCAGACAAGATAATTACTGTGTAGAAATCATTTCAGGCTAATCTAATAGATTTTCAACCTCACTTCGATACTCTTACCACCGTCAATTCTGACATTGAAGTCCAACGTTGATTGAACAGGATTTTCCCAGCTGTTGCTCAAACTCAATCTATTCAGGCAGTGCATTTAACTGAAACACAGCTCGCACTGCAGGCGGTTGGTCACCTGTAATTTTCCCGAACCATTTATTGTAAATTACATCAATTTCCTCGCAGCGATACAAATCGGCTAAAACACGATCAGCTACCAGCCTAAAATCAGCATCATTACGTCTGACTGCAAGTGCTATTGGTTCAAAGGAAAAAAGATCCGGCAGAATTCTGAATTCACCAAGATTCTTGCCTGCCACAATCAAACCGATCAGAACGACCTGATCTGCAGAGAATGCATCTAATTCTCCATCAAGCAGTTTGTTGAAACCTTCAGCAGTTGTGCCAACCTTTATTATCTCCGCTTTTATATCAGCCTCTGCAAAGAGATTTGTTAGTGCAGCGGCGGTAGTCGTATTTTTTACAACCCCTATTTTTTTCCCTTCAAAATTATTCCTGATTCTCGTTCCCTTGCTAACCATATATGAACCGCCGGTGACAAAGATGTGTTGGGTAAAATCGACAATCTCTCTTCTGGCAATTGTCTCCGTTGCCGCACCACATAATATGTCAATTGTATTTTCAGCCAGAGCAGAAAAACGATTTTCAGCAGTTACTGCGATATATTCCGTGGTGATTTTTTTACCTAATAGTCTTTCAACATCGGCCACAATATAACGACAAAGGTCAATAGAGTATCCTTGAGGTTCACCTTTATTATTGGCATAGGACATGGGCGGCAGGGCTGCCCGAAAACCAACTCTTATTTTCCCCGACTCATTGATTTGAGAAAGTGTTCCGCTAAACTCTTGTGCTGCCAGACATGGAGCCAATAAGACAATCATAAGAAATACAAGCAGAATTCTATTCATTTCACACTCCGCCTAGTCTTTGTGTTCATAATGTTAGAAGCTATTATCTTTAAAATTCCAGTCATTGGTACCTTCTCCAAAACCGTAATCAATATCAGTCATAATTAAACCGATATCTTTGGAGTATACGTATCTAAAAATATTTAAATTGATTAACGGTAAATAGTGCACCAAAAATATTGCCCATGCCTGGATTGTCGGCATGGGCAATATCACTCATCAAGTCATTGGAGTGATTTCATTTAGAGAAGATCGGTCAAAATGAGCCCCAATCCTATTCTGTTTACATATCTATCATAATCAATCAAACTTTCCCCGTAACCTGAGAAATATTGGACATATCCCTTAAGATAGGGAAAGTCCCAAAGCGGAAAACTCCAGCCAAGCTCGACAGCACCGTCAGAGAAACCTGACTCAATATTATTCCTGCTCATAAAAGTGAAAACGTGCTCATCCCATTTATAAGCCATTCTGATTTCTCCATGTCCGAGAAAATCGGTAATATCGGGGTTATCATCGTCTTCACTGTCCTCCTGGATACGATACCAGGGTTTTAAACTGATTGCGAAGTGACCTCTATTAAAAATGAAGTTCGCAAACACTCTGTTCCAACTCCGAGAAAGATTGCTTGAACGACCATTCGACTGGTGGACAAATCCCAGTGCTGTTAGGTTCTTGAAGCCAAAAAACTCAAAATCTGGATGAAATTGAACCCACGCTTCTGGTTCATGGTTGGTTTCTCTAAAAGGTGAGGAACGCTCGTCATTGTAAAGTTGCCAGAATGATCGAACAGTATAGGCTGCAAAAATATCGATATCTGCGTCAAACAAGTCTATCGCTAGCGGTGTTTTTATACTGATTTGGAATTGTACTTCAGTATCATCGGGTAATGCATCGTCATCATCGGCGAACTCTACGAATTCCTCTTCGGAATAGCCTGCAAAGTTATGCGCTCCAAGAAGAATGTAGTTTTGCTTATGTGCCATTATAGTAAAGGGTTTAAGAATGTTTTCCTGATCGGTCTCAAGTCGCTTATCAAGCGCACTTGGCTTTTCCCCCTCAACTGCTGCTATTTCTGACCGACCGATTTTTTCACTGCAGGCAGTGCGTAACTCGCCAATGGTCATATCATCAGGTGCTGAACTTAACATTTCAGCAAGACAAGATTCCATCGTAACTTTTTTTTCACTGGCCAGGGTAACACTGCCTATTGAGATGAATACTATCATCAATCCCAGAAAATAGGCTAAAGGTGTATTAGCTTTTCCAACATTACGTCGTCTTGTCATTTCTCTCCTCCCGGTTGAACATTCGGAACTTTTGAGATCTACATCTTTCCTTCCTGTTACACTTCCGAAAGATATTTTTATTTTATATTTTCAATCAATTATTGATCCAAGCAAGTGCTTCTTCCAATTCTGTAGTGATCATTGCATCAATACCCGACTTACGCAGATGAGCAACCCCTGGTGCTGAATGAGTTTGATAGTCTTCCGATGCTACAAAAGCAATCATCAAAGCTTCTCTGAGATGATCTGTATTTTGTGAAGATACTTCTGCGATGGACAGACCCACCAAAGCTCGCTGGATTGGAAAAATTTCTCCTTCTAGTTGGCTGAAATCCACGATGATTTTTCTTTTGCCAAGATTAAAACACTCTGAAAGCACATCTTTTATATGTGAGCTGACCTCCTCCATATCAAATGAACCTGTGGCAATAGCATGTATATAGTCTTTATCTGTGAGGATATTCAGATCAATCGACATTCTTCCCTCTTCGTCAATAACATTGAAATAATAGTAAAATGAAAAGTGAAAATAGATGATGGAAATTTACCATTGATAGCGGCAGGAGACAAGCTGAGTTTTTAGGTTAAAATCATTGCAATGACAGAGTTGCATCAGACCATTATTTTAATTACATCCACCGACTTTAAGATCTTTTCGATTCCCTGGTCCAAGAGTAATATTGCAGACATCACCACCATCAGCAGGTATGTCTTTTGAGACAACACGTTTGATAGGCACCAGTACCGGACTGGTGATGAAATTAACAGCAGTATCAAGGATCGAGAAAACACCACCAATGCCAAACTGAATATCAGCAAAAGTACCGGAGATTTTGAGTGGTGTGGCAAGGTTAAAGAATTCGGGGCGCTTGGCGGTAGGGGCCACCTCAAGTTCAATAGTTCTTTTTTTCAAGTCAACCTGGCCATCACCACAGATTCGTATTTTACTGGTATCAATAAAAAAGGTGTCTGGAGTAAGAAGCCCATCCTTGGCAGACCAGCGGCATACGGCACAATTGATATCCGATTGATTTTCATCAACACTGGTAACAATTGCAGAGACCAGATTGACTGCCCAGAGATCTATGATGCCTGCTTTCATATTTTTAAGCTGGCCTGAAAAGTCAAAATACCCTTCGCCATTTTCCAGCATTTCTTCTGGTGTCGAAGCCTCTGATTTGAGATCCACATCAAGGTTGACGAGACCTCCCATTTTGGAATCAGGTTTTACACGCCTTACCAGTATTCCAATGTCAAAATTCTGCATCGCAACTTTAAGCTCAGCAGATGATTTTTCTTTTCCCGGCTTCACTGAAGCGGACATGGCAACACTGCCACCTGGTAGGTCCAGATTGAGTTTTTCTAGAGAAAGCCTGCCATTTTTTAGCGATGCGACTAAATCTCCCTTGCCGAGCTGATCATCACCTGAGAGCACCGAATCTGCCTGGATTTTCAGCCTAGCATCTACCTTTGCCAGGAGATCGGGATCACGTATTTTACGCGTATTATCTCCAGCTTCTTTTCCGCCTGTATCCGGCTTCTCAGCTTTTTCCGCAGCAACCTTAGTCTCCGAATCTCCGGATTCTTCGGCACTTTTGTCCTGGCCTGACCATGACCAATCGTCAAAAGTAAAATCATTGATCTGGATGATAGGAGAGTGAAGGTTAAGTTCTGCTTCTATCTTGTCTGAAGTTCTCGTGATCAAAGCATCTCCTTCTAGTGCACTAGAACCGGTCTTTACTTTAAGGCTGTTCATCTTCAGGAAATTTTTGCGAATCTGTAATCGGGTCTCAACTCCATAGTCTATGAGAGGAGGAAGGTCGACCTTAAGCAGGTTATTCAAACTGCTCAAATTTTGCCCAGATACAGCAGCTTCAAAGAGTAGCTCCTGGTGTGCTTTAGCAAGATTTACATCGCCTCTGAAGGTTAAGTTGGTTTTTTCTATCTCTGCTGCTATTTCAAGCCAGGATCTGTTCTGCACCAGAAAATCTTCAAGCGAGGCAATGGCTATATTGAGCCGGTAGGGAAAAGACAGAACTTCTCCTTTAGCCTGGAGTTCCACGGGTTTTCCTGGAATCATCTTACCGGTGCATTCTTCGAGCTTAAACTGAAGTGATTCTTCACGCTTTGGGTGTGTATAGTTTACCACAATACTGTTCAAAACAAGATCACGTACGGCAAGTGTATCATCTTCGAGGGTGAATTTAGGTTTCTCTGGATCCGTCGTTGTTTGTGGAGAGGCAGGCTCAGGTTGTCGAGCTGGTAGCTTTTCCTCATAGGTGGTAAGAACCCAATTTACCTTGCCATTCTCCAACTCTTCGAGATGAATATCCAACTGTTCTATTCTTATTTCGGATATGTGGATTTTTCTTTTCAGCAGGGGGATGAGTTCAAGCTGAAATTTTACCAGATCAAGGTACAGAAAGGTATCGTTTGTAAATCCTTCGTCACCCTCTGCATTCCGTATTCTCAAACCACGTATGTTCAAGGTGGGTTTTAAAGAAGTTGAAATTACTAGCGATTGTTCAATGGTAACCGGTCGTTTGAGAGCCTTGCTGGCAAGGGCTTCCACCGGGCCTTTCAGTTCAGTGAGAGGGATGGATAGCTGGAGAAACGAAACAACTGCTATGAACACGATACAAATCAGAAGAAAAGTTGCGATGATCCGCAACAGCCAGCGCAATAGACTTTTCATCATATTCTCCTGGAATGTCGAACTGCAGCATTTGTTAATGCAGGATTAGACTAACATTACTACTTATCTTTACTCATCTCCTGCACAGCAGTTGCAATTTCCTGGCATAACCCAGCTAAAGCCTCGCTCTTCGCTGCCACCAATGCATCATAGCTGTTATCTGTGACAGGTTCCTTAATTATGGTTTTTTTCACCAGTGAAGGAACATCTTGTTTATCGTTGAAAATCATCCACGTTGCTTTTAATGCAGCATAATCACCGAGTCTGCCGCTAAATTGCTGAACATTCATGGCAATACGATAATCCGGCTGAAACTAACGCTCCCATGGTCTTGCTACTACCCGGTCTGTTTTTAAAAGATATGACAGGTTTTCAACCATAACCCTGGTGAAATTCTCTTGAAGAGACCCACCCCAGCGATGAAACTCGTTAACCGTGAGCCTGTTTATGCTGGAACGGGTAACGATCGATGATCTATCCAGCTCATCAGGAAATTTGACAGGACCAATACCAATGGCCATTGTTTTTGCTGCTTCAGTTGTTGTAGATGTTTCACCCATCTCTTCCATGGAACTGAGTGTGTAAAAGTCGGCTTGGGGTGATCTCCCACCACAACCAGCAAGAGCGCTTACGAATGAAAAACAAAGAAGGATTAATATGCAGTATTTCAGAATTTTCATTTCGGGTCCTTAAAACTCTTGCCCTGGATAAGGGATTCAGGTTGGCGTTCTAGCAAATCGGCCATATCGTTTATCGCTTTGGCAGCCTTGGAGACATTTTTTAAAGCACTGTCAAGTTCGGAGTAGAGAGGTGCATCCGGACTAAACCAGGCTTCCATTTCTTTAAGCAGATTCTCCAATCTTGAAAGCAATTGGTCGAATTCCGGCACAGTCCCGGCATTGAGATCCTTCATCAAGGTTTCAATTTCACCAAGAATACTCTGCAATGACTCCGGTGCTGCCTGAAGGCTGGCATCGTTTACGAGTCGATCTATACCAGCAAGACTGCTTTGCAGATCACGACCAATTTCTTCGAGCGGCAGCCTATTCAATTTCGCTGTGATACTGGCAAAATCCTGGGCTATTTGCTGTGATGCAGAAGGTATGCTGGGTAAAACTTTCAGATTTTTGTGGCTAGTGATAGTTGCTGCTGGGGCATCCGGAAAATATTCCATATCGATGAAAAGCTGTCCTGTAAGGAGATTTCCTGTTTTTAACTGCGCTCTTAACCCATTAAAAACCATTCGATCTATTTGATTCTTGAGCTGCTGCTCCTCATTTAACTCCAAAGCCAGCCGTTGTTTCTCAAAACTAACACGTACCATTGGGTTAAATTCCAGATTATCATAATCAGCCTTCAATTCTATATCTTCAACACTACCGATACGTAACCCGCGAAATTCTAACGGTGCACCTATAGATAATCCTCTCACGGAATCTTTAAATTGTATGTAATAAAACTCCTGGATAGTATATTGATCCTCCTTAGCGTCATCAAAATTTCGATATAAGGTAAATACACTGTTTTCTTCTGCTTCTGGCTTCAAAATATTATCTGAGAGAGTACTGAAGGTTATTCCTCCGATCAACAGGGAAACCATGGACTCAGTGTCAATGCGTAAACCATCGGCAGACAATTGCACATCAAGACCGCTGGCGAACCAAAACGCACTGTTTTCACGCACGAACTGATCATAGGGACTGAGAATGAAAATGTGGATCCTTAAATTACCAGTGAGTTCATCCAAAGTATAGTCAACAACCTTGCCAACCTTTATCTGCCTGTAATAAACTGGGGAACCAGGCTCAAGTGAGCCAAGACGCTGAGAGGTAAGAAAAAAATGCTTTCCCTGCATTTCACTGGTAATGATTGGTGGTTTTTCAAAACCGACAAACTTATTGGCGGGTTTACCGTCTTTAGATGGTTCAATACCGATGTATACTCCTCCAAGCAAGGTGCCAAGGCCACTTATCTCATCGGCCGCTATTCTTGCCCGAACCACCCAGAACTTGGTTTTCTCAGTTAGATAAGGTTTCGTACCTTTCTCCATATCCACCCTGAGATCAACTCCGGACAAATCTTTCTTTATGTTTATGGCTTCAACCACGCCTACTTCAACATCCTTAAATTTAATCTTGGTTTTTCTGGCTTCAATTCCTTCAGCATTTTCAAAACTAATGGTGATAACCGGACCTTTTTCAGTAATAGCTTTATACGCCAGCCAGCCACCAATAACCAGAGCTACTAGAGGCACCAGCCAGACGATGGAAAAAGAACGTCCCTCTTTGACAACAGGAGAGGCAGCATTCGGTATATTAGGAGATGAATTAGTCTGTTCGGTCATTATTCTCCTCAAGGTTGTCCCAGATAAGTCGGGGATCGAATGCTTCGGCGGCAAACATGGTAATTACAACAACAGCAGCAAAAAAAAGGGCACCGGCTCCGGCCTCTATATTTGCCAGTGCTCCCAGATGTACTAAAGCTACCAATATAGTGACAACAAAGATATCCAGCATGGACCAGCGGCCAATGGCTTCGGTTATGCGATAGAGCCTAGTGCGGTCTACCGGCCTCCATTGCCATTTATACTGTACTGAGATCATAAGCATAATGAGTATCAATATTTTCAAGAGCGGTACAAAAACACTGGCGGTAAAAATAATCAAGGCAATCCCCCAACTGCCATGTTGCATGAAATAAATAACACCACTCATGATCGTATCCGACTGTACTGAACCAAATGCAGATGTATGGGTTATGGGCAGAACATTTGCAGGTATGTAGCACACCATTGCAGCAATCACCAGAGCCCAGGTTCTTGCAATACTGTTAGATTTACGACTGCGCAATCGCTCTCCGCACCGGGGGCAGTATCCCTTAACTTCAGTTTGTGAACAAAGGAGGTGACATTTTCCGCAGGATATCATACCTGCCTGCCTGGCTGTTTGTGTTTTCGTCCGCATCAGTAGTCAACCTTCTCCCACACTTGATGTTCATCAAAGACCACAAGGATTGTTGCCAGTACGAAAATTAAGGCCATAAAAGCATAGAGTGCCACTCCAGGTATCATTGTTGCCATCTTAGCAAGCTTAAAACCGGCGACGAGGATTCCAAGCATGAATATCTCCAGCATACCCCATGGCTTGAGTAAGAGATAGAATCGCAGAACTCTGGCCAAATGACGGGGGGCCCAGCCGAGTTTTAACGGGATCAGTATATAGAGCAGAGACAATAAACTTGTTATCGGTATAAGAACAACGGTAAACAGTACCAGTGTTGCGATGATTGCCATATCCTGAAAATAGAGTTCATAGATACCCGTAGCCAAAATGGTCTCACGCATCTGTGCCCCCATTTTAAATCCCATAAATGGGTGAGTGTTGGCAATGATGAAAAAAATGATACCAGAAAATACAAGGGCCAGCGTGCGGTTCAGGCTATCATGTTTTGGTCGATACAATGAACAGCCACATCGAACACAGCGTGCAACTCCACCAGAAGGGATATCACTCAGCTGGTGAATCAGATCACACTCATGGCACGCTATAAGACTTGAATGACTCATAAAAATTGTTATCTGGTAATTATTGGCACAACCTCGGTTCCCCTTCAAATCGGTATGAGTTGATGTTATTTCAACATAATACCCTCTCTCGATGTTTGAAAACCTTTTTTTGTTATAGCTTAAATTGCCAAGTTAAGTATTACAGACTACTTAACAATAGATAACGTGGTATTTTAGAATCTTATGGGAGGTTAGGAGGGCTTGCTTCGATTACGAAAATAAAAACGGGGAAATTACAGCCATATGTCAACAGCTCTAATTTCCCCGTCTCTGTTCGGATGTAAAATTATTTCATTGGTGAGAATTCTACCCTTCTGTTCTTCGCCTGTCCTTCTTTTGTGTCGTTTGAATAAGCTGGTCTGGATTCACCATAGCCAACTGCTTCAAGGCGATTTACAGCAATACCGACTTTCTGGATGAGGTAGTCCACTACTGCCTGAGCTCGACGTTGCGATAGATCCAGGTTATATTCATCGGTCCCGGTGCTGTCAGCATGTCCTTCGACCGTAACACGCATATTGGGGTATTCATCAAACACCTTCCTGGTGTTATCAAGTAAGGAGTAAAATTCGGGTTTGATCACCGCTTTATCAAAGTCAAAAAGCAGCTTGCTCGAAAGCGCCCAGCACCCCCTGTCATCAACTGCGGCAAAGCGAGGTGTATCAGGACAGGCGTCCTTATCATTGGTTACTCCATCGCCATCATCATCACCTGGTTTGGCCACTGGAGGAGGTGGTGGAGCCTTCTCCATTTTCGGTTTTACTACCGGCACAGGCGGAGCTGGTAAAGTATAAGTTTCAAGTATATTCTTCCACTCAGGTCCACCGTACGCTGTTGGAGAAGTGCCAAAGGTTATTGTATCACCGGCAACTTTGGCATATGAACCCACTTTCAGCACATTTTTGACCCGCTCTGGGGAAAGTTCGAGGCCATAGGAAGTAAGGATATCATGATACTGCCAGGGTGAATAGACGGTTGATACTGCATTAAATGTAGCTTTCCCCCCTCCAATTTTCGCATAAGTGGAGGGGATCTTCTCCGTACCGACATCGAACTGGAGTGTATGAGCCTCCAGGATTCTGTTGAAATATTGGGATGAATAGGCTGTGGGCGACTCAAAAAAGTAAGGGGATGCACCTTCAGGAAAGTCAATTGCCATAGCCTGTGAACCGATAGACAATAGAACTGCTGTGAGAAAAACCACTATCTTGCGCATGTCAAACCTCTCTCAGTATGTTGTTACATTTTGGATGACTGGTGCATTGAATAATTGGACTCAGTGCGCTATACACTTCAACACAATGCACACACTGTTAGCCTGTTTTTCACAAACGAACTCAACAACAAGAAATTAATAGATTTACTATTTACTTTTGGGTACACAACCAGGGTAAACATCAAATTGATTGTTACAAGTAGAGGCAATAAAGGCAGCTAAATTAGGTTAATAAAGTGAGCGGAGTTTTTTCCACTCTGGCTCACTTTATCTCGATATTAAAAAGGTCCATCGACCATTAATGAAAACCTGAGCCTTTTCAAGACATGAAAACGTTAGGGAGGAATCACATCCCTGCTTGGCTGATCGGATCAAAAAGGAGTGGCTATGAGCAAGATTTTTCAACGATTAAAACGGGAGATTCTTGGGGTTTTACCTATCGTTATTTTCTTTTTTTGCGTTTTTCAATTACTTGCCTTTACCAAAGTACTTATTCTAAAAGAATATGGTATTGAATTTTCAGCATTTTTAAATGCAACTGTAGCGGCACTCATAGTAGGTAAAGTGGTTCCAATTACTGATCTATTACCATTTATCAACCGGTTCCCCAACAAACCTCTTATCTATAACATCGTATGGAAGTCGTCAATTTACGTTGTTGCGGCTTTACTTGTCCGTTTTGCTGAACACCTTATTCCTCTTATTTTTGAGCACAGGAATTTTATTACAGCTAATAGCCATCTATTTAGTGAAGTTGTATGGCCCCACTTCTGGCTCGTTCAAATTTGGCTGTTTGTTTGCTTCTTCATGTACTGCACGGTGAGAGAAGTTGGCCGGATTATCGGATACGAGAGGTTACGAGCCATGATTTTTAGCCATGGATATGCAGATAGGGTTTAATTCAAATATCGGCGAATCTTGTAATCCATCTGCTTGAACTTTACCTGAAAGTGTTGATGAAAAGGGAAATCTTAAAACCAATAGCCGTCCTAGATTTCCCTTCTTTTATAATAGGCATTGTAATCAGCGTGTAGGTGAGAACTGCACCCTTCTGTTCTTGGCTCTGCCTTCTTCAGTTTCGTTGGAAGCAACCGGAGTAGACTCTCCATATCCTATAGCTTCCAGACGACCAGCGCCAATACCCACTTGGCCTACAAGATAATCTACCACAGCCTGAGCACGTCTTTGAGAAAGACCACGATTATACATATCCGAACCTACACTATCGGCATGACCTTCAACGATGACCTTAAGCTCCGGGTATTCATCAAATACCTTCTTGGTATCATCAAGAAGTGAAAAATACTCACTTTTAAGGGTAGCTTTGTCAAAATCGAAAAGCAATGAACCTCCCAAGACCCAACAGCCTCTGCTGTCAACAACGGCATACCTGGGTGTCCAGGGGCATGCATCTTTATCATTTGGCACACCATCACCATCGTCATCACCCGGTTTAGCATCCATAGCCAGTTTCGGTGGAAGGTTATAGGCGCCTATAATATTTTTCCATTCTTCGCCGCCATACGCTCTGGGCTTTTCATCAAAAACCATTGCTCCATCGACTATCTTCACAAATGTTTTTACCTTAAGTTTATTTCTCACACTATCTGGTGATAATTGAAGACCATATGCTAGCAAAATAGTGTGATATTTTGCCGGAGTGTAAGCCCTGGCAATGTCATTAAAAACGACCTTTCCATCAACCATTTTTGCATAGGTTTCCGGTACGTTTCCAGCTGCAGGATTGAACTTGAGACCATACTGCTGCATAACACTGTCAAAGTACCGGGATGAATAGGCCGTAACTTTGTCGTAAAAAGAAGGTGTCGCCCCTTCAGGAAAGTCGATTGCAAATGCAGGCGAAAGAGAATACACCATAAAAGCAACGACTACTGCCAATATCTTCTGCATATTTTATCTCCTATCGGTTAATTGGGAAGTGAATTACTTCAGTTGACGAAGCGCTAGCGAGATCGCTTTAATAGTCTAGGATGCCCCAAGGCTTGAACACATCCGTCAACGACTCAGTTTATGTAATTCGAAAAATAACGCAGAATATCTATGCGTTATTTACCGAGAGAAGGTAAACATCAAAAACATCAGGGCAAGATGATGAGGACATATCCTCTTTTCAAACTTGCCCTGTCATTGCCTTTTAATTTGTAACTGGGTTCAACTGAATTTAGCGCTGCGGCAAATCTTCCAGAATTTTCTTGATTGAAGCATCTACATACTGGGCCTTTCTGCCCTTAGACATATTTTCCTGGATTGTATTCGTTGCGGTTCCCCGCCAGATCACCTTTTGTGTCTCCCTATCCATGACATCAAGGATCAGTGTACCGCGGGAAAAAACCTTTTTAGCTTTTCCGCCTTCAACATTTTCCGGCATCGATCCAATCATTCCGGTATACCCGTTTCTTCTATAAAAACTTGATAGAGATAGTTCTTTTACTTCATCAGTGATGTTTCCAAACCAGGATAGCAGATAATCTGCCTGATCCGGCTCAACCCGAACATATCCCCTGGTCGCAAGATGTTTTTCGACGGAGTTGCGAACCATTCGATCAATCTCATTATTGTTAACGCGAATATCATTGCTGGGAGATGCTTTATCCAGCCAACTGAAGGTGGCTTTAATCTTCGCTGGGTCAGAGGGAACTTTCCCCTCGGTTTGTACCGTTACAGTGGAACAACCAGCGATTAGAAGAGACAGGACAAGAAATATAGCTATTTTTTTCATGGTTTTTCTCTATATGGGCTAAATGAAGTATGTGTAATTAAACTGAGCATATTATTATCATAGCCATTACTCTATGTTGCGCCAATCTGCACTCCAATTATTGCTGTTTCAGGAAGTCTTTCCGGACACGGTGAAACGCGGATATATTTAATATTTGCATAGGGAAACATATACATAACTCCTTCCACTTCGAGAATAAG
>JAAUYI010121801.1_pt1 | contig 15210 bp, 13 predicted proteins | sample 7278041 | NCBI WGS metagenome assembly JAAUYI01 (sample SAMN14350216, study PRJNA611818) | marine sediment metagenome | isolation source: surface marine sediment (0.6m) | place: French Polynesia: Moorea | collected 2018-08
ATGATTCGTTCGTACACGGTTATTTGGTGCGAGGAACGGCAGCGCCCTTGTGTATTAAAGTTAGCTCAATGAAACAAGAATCCCCTGCGTTCTACGCATGGGGAGTGTCAAACTGTTAATAGACAAAAAAATAGACTCTGTTTATGGTTCGTCAACGCTCGATCTTATCTTTAATTTTGGTATTGTTGACCACATTTCTCATCAGTTGTGCTGGTCCTACTGTCGCTACTGCACCCCCTACTTATACCCCCGCACAATTGGAAAAGATTCAAGAGTATTTACCTCAATTAATCGCTGTACGCGATCGCTCGGAGGAATTACAAGAATTAATTCGCAATAATGAGTGGGTTAAGGTGGGTAATTTTATTCATGGTCCAATGGCTGAAGCTAGGCTAACCATGAATTACATTACTCCTAACTTGTTGCCCCAGGATCAACCCCCTGCCAGAAAGATAACCCGCCAGTTATTTAAGGATTTAGTCAAAATCGATCAAGCTGCTACTAATGCTAACTCTCTGTTAGCAGCTAGGAGTTACCAATCTGCCTATACAGATATTGAACAATTCCTGCAACTGCTTCCCGATACAAGTTCTGCATCTGAAGAAAGCTAGGATTGTGGAAGAGTGAAGGTTGACGGTTGACAGTTGACAGTTGACAGTTGACAGTTGTTAGTTGTTAGTTGGTGGTTGATGGTTGGTGGTTGTTAGTTGTTAGTTGTTGGTTGATGGTTGATGGTTGGTGGTTGTTGGTTTAGTTCTTTCCCTCCATCACTCCATCACTCCATCACTCCATCACTCCTTCACTCCTTCCCTCCATCACTCCTTCACTCCTTCACTCCATCACTCCATCACTCCTTCCCTCCATCACTCCATCACTCCTTCACTCCATCACTCCATCACTCCTTCCCTCCTAGTTCTTCTCAGTAGGAAATATGAAAATAGCGATCGCTGGTTGTGGTGTAGTTGGGGCTACAATTGCCTATGAACTAAGTCAAGTTCCAGGTTTAAATATTACTGTCCTCGACAAGTTACCACCCCCTACATTACCTAATTTGCCTAGTATTGGTTTTGTATCCCCAGGCTCAACGGGTGCTGCTTTGGGTGTGTTAATGGGTATTATTAGCCACAAGGTTAAGGGAAAGGCTTGGCGACTGCGACAGGCTAGCATACAACGCTATGAAACTTTGCTGCCAGAGTTGGAATTAATTACAGGTCGCTCCATCCCCTGTAATCGTCAAGGTATCCTCAGTTTGTACTTGCCTGGAGAGAATTTAGATAAATGGGAAAGGTTGGCAGAAATTCGCCACAATCAAGGCTTTCCTTTGGAAATTTGGGATAAACATCGGCTACAACAATTTTGCCCCCAGGTAAGTAATAATAACGGTATTACTGGTGCTATTTATTCTCCCCAAGACCGCCAAATTGACCCCACGTCTTTGACTATGGCTTTAGTTGATGCAGCAAAGCATCATGGTGTTGAGTTTAAATTTGGGGTAAATGTTCTTGGTGTTACATCCCCATCCTCAGGAATTGAGCAACCCTGTAATGCCATTGAAACCAGTGAAGGTAGGTTGACGGTTGATTGTTTAATAATTGCTGCGGGACTGGGTTCTTCCCCCTTAACGGCGCAGTTAAAGCAATTTGTTGATATTCGTCCTGTATTGGGACAAGCTTTACAATTGCGGTTGGCACACCCTCTAGGTAATCCTGAATTTCAACCAGTGATTACTGGTAATGATGTGCATATAGTTCCCGTGGGGGATGGGAATTACTGGGTAGGAGCAACGGTAGAATTTCCCCCAGAAGGTAGCCATGAAATTCCCTCCCAACCAGAACTATTACAGGGGGTTTTAGAGCAAGCGATCGCATTTTGTCCGGAACTCGCCACAGCCACTACTATCCGCACTTGGTCAGGTTTACGTCCCCGTCCTCAAGGTAGACCAGCACCAATCATAGATCGACTACCAGGATTTAGTAATATTTTCCTCGCCACCGGACATTATCGCAACGGCGTTTTACTCGCACCTGCCACAGCGATCGCAATTCGTGAGATGATTGTTTCTAATTGATACAAATTTCACAATTACAAACCCCATACTCTCAGCCTGGTGCATCCGGCGCACGAATATATAAATGTCAATAACAGAACATAACATCACCGTAAATTCCCTAGAATGGTTTTACCGTGAAAGTGAACCCATAGGTCAGAGTGACTTATTACCAGTTGTTTTATTACATGGTTTAGTATCCCAAAGTTATAGCTGGCGGGACATATTACCAGGATTAGCACAACAAGGAACCAGAGCGATCGCCCCAGATTGGATTGGGTGTGGTTTTTCCTCTAAGCCAGATACTAGGGAATTTGCTTACACCCCCGATGCTTTTGTCACAGCTTTAGCAGATTTGCTCGAAGCATTGGAGCTAGAAAAATTTTCTTTAGTTGTGCAAGGCTTCTTAGGTTCTGTGGGATTGCAATATGCCTTACGCCACCCGGAGAAAATTGCTAACATTTCTATCCTCAACACTCCCATTGCACCCACCGCCAAATTACCTTGGAAAATTAAACAGATGGGTTTGCCCTTTGTAGGGGATATGATGACTCAAGATCCTTTATTGGTGGATCGCACTTTAGAAGGCGGTAGCCGTTACGTGATTGATGAGAAGCATTTAGGAATCTACCGCAAACCTTTCCTCAAAACCTCTGCATCTGGACGTAGTTTGTTGGCTACGATTCGTAATTTACAACTAGCAAAATCTATGGAGGAAATTGAATCTGGGTTTAAGCAGTGGGACAAACCTATTTTGGTGCAATGGGGAACAATGGACCCTTGGCTAGATGTGAGTATGGCGGAGAATTTTGCTCAATCTGTACCCAACGGAGAATTAATTCGTCTGAACAACGTTGGACATTATCCCCAAGAACATTACCACGAAACGATTTTACAAGACCTTTTACCCTTTGTGCGGCGTTCTGGTTAACCTGAGTTCGGTGTTCGGTGTTCGGTGTTCGGAATGAGAAGTAGGGGCACTGCGGCTTGCGCCCTAGAGGAATTTGGGATAGAGCCAAATTATTTTCATATTTCTTTAGGTTGTGAGATTTTCTGGTGGGGGACTGTCTGGAATTTGCGAAGAAACTTGCAGGGTGGAAACTAATACTTGTGATGAATGTGTATGTGTAGGGGTATTTAGTTGGAAGCACATAGCTAATAGCGATCGCACAATACCACCTTTTTTGCCAGAACCCCAACTTTTTTTAAAAGTCGAGGCTCTATAATCCCTAATAATAACAACTTGCACTCCTATGTGATAAATAGGAGGCGGAGCCTCCAAAACCTAGTTACCAGGCTCAGCCTGGTAACCAGAATATAGAGCCTCTGGCTCTGATTGAGAATGGTGCAAGTTCTCAGTAATACCTACTCTACACTATACATCCTCAGCAAATGCAGCCGATCACCATTTAGTTCCACACCTAGCAATGATTATTACCATCTCTGCGATCGCCATATGGAAATTTAAGGTTTTATTTAGCAATGAAATGTCAAAAACCATCTGAGTACGGCACATTGTTAATTATGTCTTCATGTGTAAGAAACAACTAATAATTATGCGATCGCAATTGAAACTTCCTGATATATCAAGCTTGAGTGTCAAGGCAATAATTAATGAGTGCTATTATATGCATTGATTGAGTAAGTATACAAAAAGTGTAGATAACAGATCATCACGTAGAGGATGCATCAAACGAATCGTCAGCCTAAACTGAGAATAAGGGATCTGGCGATATTCCCAAGGGAGACAAGCCAAACATAATGGCGATATGGCGAACCAAAATACCCTGATTAATAATGGGAAAAGTCCTATGTCCAAGTCTTCTCTTTATTCCGACGATTTACCTATCTATCAAATTTCTCTGGGCGATGAGTTACTACTCAGACAATTAGAAGAATCAGTTGGGAGAAAATTTTTCCAAGCATGCGATCGCATTTCTCGTAATTTACTCACCAGCTGCCATTGGTATTTTTCTACCAATACAGGGGTGCTCACCCTCGAAATTATCTGCCACAACCGTGAAAGTTATTGGTTAGTACACAATGCACTATTTCAATTGGGCATGACTTTAAGCAAGTTTACCAATAAAGGGAAAATTAATATTCATCCCCCTCAAGGAGAGGGAAAACCCTGGAGTATGAAAGTCAATACCTCTGTTGACGAGACTGACTAAATTGATAGTGAATTCATGGCAATTCACTGCCCAAAAAACCATCCTGTTCGCCTACTTATCGCCATCCCAATTAAAAAACCGGGTTTATAAAGGGTGAGTGAAAAAGACTGTGGTCAAATCAGAAGTAATAAGTAATAAGTAATAAGTAATAAGTATTTTGTCTCTGCCACACATTTTTTCGTTCACCCATTTATAAATATCTCAATCAACCCAGTTTTAGGTACAGATACAAGATAAAACAAATGCCTTTCAAAACAGCAACCTTAACCATCGTTGATAGGGTTGTAACTGTCTAGTAATTCTTTTGATAATACTTGCTAAATCATTATCATTATTATTGTCACTAAAACTAAATTGGTCATACTCCCTAGGAGCCGCTACGGGATACTCGCTGCTATATTGAATCATATTCTTCTCGTAGTTCCAGAATTGATCATTGTCTGTAGAGTTAGAGAACAAACTATCATCGACTTCCGAGAAATTGAAATTCTGTGGTGAAACAGCACTAGTGTTCCCATTATTTACTATATTTTGAGACAAATCACCGGAAAAATCCCAGCTCATAGTTGTTGCTGCTTGGGTATTATTTCCCGATGTCTCAGTGATAATTTGACGTATTTGAGTAGTTGTCAGTTCAGGATTAGCACTCAACATCAGTGCAACCACCCCAGCAACATGGGGACTTGCCATAGAAGTACCACTATAGGAATCATATCCATTATTAGGAACTGTAGAATAAACACTGACCCCTGGTGCTGTAACATAAGCTAAGTTATGGCTACCAGCACGGTTGGAAAAATCAGCCATAGTATTATTGCGATCGACAGCACCTACAACAATACCCGATTTATCAGCGTAACGTCCTGGATACCCCGGTTGAGACTCACCATAATTACCAGCAGCCATCACCACAGTTACACCTTTACTGCTAGCGTATTCAATGGCAGATTCAACCCTACGGGTGGGAAACCTACCGCCGAGACTGAGGTTAATTACATTAGCTCCATTATCCACCGCATAGCGAATGCCATCAGATATGGAACTATAATATCCAGAACCAGAATCATTTAAAACCTTAACTGACATAATTTGGGCATCATAGGCAATACCAGTCACTCCAAAATCATTTCTTTCTCCGGCGATTGTACCAGCAACATGAGTACCATGACCGTTTCTATCTAAGACATCATTATTATCATCATGAAAATTCCAGCCAAAGACATCATCAACATAACCATTGCCATCATCATCAATACCATTACCAGCAATTTCTGTGGTATTTCTCCAAATATTGTCATTCAAATCTGAGTGATTATAGTCCACCCCAGTATCTAAAACAGCAACAATCACACCTTTTCCTGTATGTCCTTTATCCCAAACTTCTGGTGCTTGTACTAAATCTGCACCCCACTCGTTTCCACCCAAGTCAGGAACATCAGTAAAGCCATTATCACCAATGGCTTTACCAACTGCTGTACCAGCATTGACTAATCCATAACCAGATTGATTGTTGTACCCAGTAGCACTAATATCGCTAGCATTGACGATTTCATCAGTATTTACTTCTGAATGAAAACTACTATGACTTGTGAATTGTAAGTCATCATTTCCTTGAGAATTTAATTGATTTATTGAGGAGAATGAAGTAATTGTTAGTCCTCCTTTATCCAAAGGATGACTATTATCATAACCATAAGACATTGCGATTCAATCCTCCTCAGTCGTAATTGTTAGCACAGCATCATATGTTTAGAAATGCTGTCAAACTAGTTCAAAATCTAAATATTTCCTCTTGCTAACAATTACTATTAAAATTAAAAAAAAACTGCTGGTTTACCTACAATTTTGTGCTTAAGTTAAGGTTGGATTATTTTCAAGTTAGCCCCCCACGGGAAAATCTTGCAACCAAGTATGAAAATGCGGGGGTGACTAACTCCTCAAGGGCGCACGCAATGCGCCCCTACTGGGTTCTTCCTAACTATTTTCAAGTTAGCCCCCCACGGGAAGATCCCACAACCAAGCCATGAAAAATGTTTCTGACCTACTGTCAACCGTCAACTAACAACTAACAACTAACAACTATTTATTACTTATTACTTATTACTTACCTCATCCCCACAATCGTCTACCAACTTTCCCTTGTAATCTCCTGTGGGTATCCTGCAATAAACTGGGAATATTTAAATTTTCCGGACATTTAGGCAAACAATCACCGCACTCCGTACACCTGTTTCCCTTCATTCCTGGAAACCAATGACCCGCATTTTCAAACATTCCATAGCGATATTCCCCATACTCTTTCATGTCATATGCCATCGTTAAATTACGCAGTCGTAAAACTTCGGGAATATTAATCTTTTCCGGACAAGGTAAACACTCATAGCATTGACTACATTTATTAGTACTTAAAACTTGATGACTGTGACTTTCTAAACAATTAAATATAGTAACTTCTTCCTCTGTCAGTGGATAATCTTGATCAGCAACTTGCAAAGGTGTTGCTAATTCTTCTGGATTGGCTGCACCCAAACTCAAAGTTGTAATCCGGGAGTCACTTAACAAAAACCGATAACTTAACTCTAGGGGTGAAAAAGGATGACATAAATCTATTAAGGTTTGGGGAGGATTATACAATCTTCCTCCCTTATCCCCAGGGGAAATAATAAACACACCCATATCCTTTTGCAAAGCTAGCTCAATGGCTGGGGCATTCCGCTGGAAAAAATAATAATAATGTAAATTGACAAACTCAAAAAAACCCGTGTCAATGGCTGCTAAAATCACCTCTAACGGTGCATGGGTGGAAAATCCTACGTGTCTCACCCTACCATCAGCCACCGCTGACCAAACAGCTTGCATACAACCATTCTTGGCTTGAACCCACTGTAAATGCTCCCAAGTATTCAAACCATGAATTCCCAAACAATCCACATAATCCAAATTTAACCTTTCTAGGGAACTATCGATGTACCGACCCATCATATCCGCATCTGCCGTAGGAGGGATTTTTGTCGTAATGTGAAGTTGGGAGCGGGGTACTGATAACCCCGAAGCGATAGCTCTCCCTAAAAACTCCTCACTCTGACCGTAACCTCTGGCTGTTTCTAAATGATTAATCCCTTGTGCGATCGCTTGCTGAATTGTATACCATGCGTTTTCTGGTGTTGCTAAATAGCGCATAGTACCTAGGGAAAATACGGATAAGCGCAGATTAGTTTTCCCAAAACGTCGGTATCGCATCTTTTCAGTTCAGGAGTTTCGAGTTGTCATACTTTCAGTTGTAACACTTAACACATAGCTGTTTTAGCTTTCGCTTTCAGTACCAAAGTGGCGGATCAAATCTTCCGGACGGAGATTGGAGATAAATTCCCTAAATGCCTCTTGTTCCGCTTCATCGGCATCCCTATCTACGGGAATAGAAGCATCAGCAATCACTTCTTCCATCACCCAGATCGGGGCATTAGTCCGCAGAGCAATTGCGATCGCATCACTGGGACGAGCGTCAATTTCTTTTTTCACCTCACCTTGCTGTAAAATCAATGAAGCATAAAACGTATCTTTTTGCAAGGAATGAATGATAATCTTTTCGAGATTCATCTCCCATGCTTCGAGAATACTGACAATTAGATCATGGGTTAAGGGTCTGGGTGGTTTTTGATTTTCCAAAGGGCCCATAATTGCCCTAGCTTGCTCCTGACCGATATATATTGGTAAAGCACGGCGTTCAGAAGCATCTTTCAAGAGTACAATGGGGCTGCGGGTAATGGCATCTAATGCTATGCCAGCGACTTTCATCTCAATCATTGGCTAAGCCTCTACAATATTTTGAGAGTTAGGGAAAAATAGTAATGAATCATACCATTGTGCGGGTAAGGCTGGGACAGGGATAAACATAAGTTTTATTCTCTATAATTGCTTCTATTAAACTCCCAAATGGTTGCGAACACCAGAGTAAGTTCTATTAATATAATCTGGGAATAACTTACTTACTTCAGTATGCCTTGAGTCACAGAAGAATGTCTTGATATTCATACAAAAACCTCCGGGAGTTTGGAAACCGCGTTTATTTAGAGCGCGGAGGAAAAACGACACGGTAGATTTATATACCGTCAGATGATAAAATTATTTCATGGTGAATGACTCAACGCAGGAGATTGACTCGTCTCTAAGGCTTTATGAGCAGTAGCCAAGCGGTATAGCGAGTATCCGCGTCAATCGAGTCTTGGGGCGTGGGGGTGAGCACACCCTCTAGAACTGTAACCGCGCCTGAAGTCCCGCAAGCAGTACGAGTACGCACCAAATATTGCGGGTAGTGCTGGGAGGGGGACAAAGCCCTGCACCTTTAGGTCGGGGAATGGTTACACAAAACATATAGTTGGTAAATATACTCCTGATATATAAAAATTTGTCAGAATTACTAGTGGATTTTCACTGCTGTTGAGCAATAAATAGAGTAAAATAGACGAAAAAGCCGTGTTTACAGGATTAATTCAAACATTAGGAATGATAAAACCCCTAGGGGGTGATTCTTGGCAAATTACCTGCATTGGTGATGGGTCAAGATTAATTATGGAAGATTTGGCTTATGGTGATAGTGTTGCTGTTGATGGGGTGTGCTTAACAGTAGAGCAGAAATTAAAGGACGGATTTGTCGCCACTGCTTCCCCAGAAACCTTACGGCGTACTACCCTAGGACAAGCATCAACAGGAAACAAATACGTCAATTTGGAAACTTCTTTGCGGGTAGGAGGCAAAGTTGGCGGACATTTTGTGATGGGGCACGTTGACGGTATGGGACAGATGGTAGCAGCAGTGCAAACAGCCACTTCTTGGGAAATGGAATTTACTGCACCAGATGCGATCGCTCGTTACATTGTCCCTAAAGGTAGTATTGCAATCAATGGTATCAGTCTTACAGTAGCAGATTACAACCCAGATTTATGTCAATTTAAGGTGGCTGTCATTCCCTTAACCTATGCTGATACCAATCTCCGATATTTAACTCCTGGTAGCTGGGTAAATTTAGAAGGAGATATTTTAGGCAAATATGTGGAAAAATTCCTCAGTTTTGGCAACTCAGCCATGAAACCAAGGGCAAATGGTGATGAAAATCATATTACCTCTGGTTTTCTTGCCGAACACGGGTATCTCTAGGAGTGAAGGAGTGAAGGAGGGAAGGAAAAAATTTCCCGTAGGGGCACGGCATCAGTAAGATAATCAACCATGCCAACATATTAAAAGCACCGTGCCCTGACCCCTGTGGCAGGAGGGAAGGAAAAAAATTTCCCGTAGGGGCACGGCATCAGTAAGATAATGACTCATGCCAACATATTAAAAGCGCCGTGCCCTTTCCCGTTTGTTCACCCTCAATCGTGAATCAGATTTGGGTTATTCCGGTTTTTGAGCAGTCCGTAAAGATTGCATTAACTGCTGCAAACCATTCTCTAAATAGGCATTGGGATTAGTAGCCACCCAACCCTCTGATGTCAATTGGCGTACTTCAAAGTGGAGGTGGGGTCCAGTGGAATTACCAGTACTACCAACTCGCCCAATTACCATACCTTTTTCCACCTGCTGCCCTGGTCTGACAAAGATTTCGGACATATGACCATAGAGGGTTTGTTGACTGCTACCATGATTCAAAATTACAGTCATACCATAGCCACCAACCCAATCAGCAACCTCCACTTGACCAGTGTAAGCAGCTAAGACAGGTGTTCCCATTGCTGCACCAATATCAGTACCTGCATGGAAGCGGCGATTACCAGTTATGGGATGTGTCCGCCAACCAAACAAGGAAGTGATGGGCGATGGAACGGAAACCGGGAATATAAATCCTTGACCACTACCATAGGCAATATTCGGCATACCATAGGCAATTTTGGGCAAGGTTGTCGCCAGAGGAATATTATAGGCGACGGTGCTAGGACGGGGTGCCAGATTATCCGCAGTCACTGGAGGGGGTAACATTCCACCTTTAGGAGCAAGAGGTGTGGCGCTCACCTGGGTGGTAGCAAAATTGCTAGGGCTGGGAATAAATCTGTTGGCGCGAATAGAGCTTTTGGTAACACTAGCAGCCCTCTGAGTCGGATTCCATCTTCTGCTACTGACAGCAGCTGCGATCCGATTCGGGCGCCATCTACCTTTCCTGACCCTGGAAACAACACTTCGCTTAACCGGTGTTGCACTGGCGATCCGAGAAGTTTGACTTTTTCTTAACCAACTAGGTGCTTTTTTAGAAGTTGGTTTATTCTGAGAGTTAGCAATATTTTGATTCTTGGTATTACTAACAGGAGCTTTAACACAGTTACTGCTGGTAATACCTTGTCCTTTAACGGATATAGCTCGACAACCATTACCCCGTTCTGTGAGAATTACCCGTGGTGCTTCATTATTACGCTTAGTCGCAGCATTGTAATTTGTGGGGTCAATGTAGGCGTTCTTATAGTCTTTGGGCTTGCTTGGTTTTGCCCTACCTACCTTGGGAATGCTAGTTGGTTTGGTAACTGCCGTGCGCGTATTGGACACTGAGGGACGGGCTATGGGCGCAGTAATCTTAACTTTGGGTTTTCCTTCCCTAATGGCAGTGCTAGGCTGGGAAGCCCGAACGGGAGGCTTTTTCTTGGTAGCAAGTGCAGGCTTGATTGGTGAAGTTTTGGTAATTCTAGGCGATACCTTCACTGACACCCGGGGTTTGGGCTTTTTGGCTGCTACAGTTGGTTTAGAACCAGAGCTATTAGCTGGTTTTTGAGAATTACTAGCTCTTTTTTTGAGTACTTGCCTCAGTCTGGCTCTACGTTGGGCAAAATTAGATTTTTGGTTGCTACTCTGAGATTTGGCAACAATCTTAGTTGTGGAAATAACAATATCTTTTTTTAATGGCTTCTTCACTGCTTGTGACTGGGCATTCGTCGCAGTGGGAACAATGTTATCTATAGCCGCAGATTCAGTTTGGGCAAACACCAAACCATTGCCAAGTAAGCTAAAACTACTCAGCCAACAGACACTCCGCATGGGTAGGGAACGCTGCCATGATTGGTGCAACCTTTTATGGGAATTTTGATTGCGTTGCGTCATTTGTTCTCTGGTGTTGTTTTAAATGAGCTTATACAGATTGTCTCAGTCATTGGCTGATTAAATTTATAATTTTTTAGATAAAGAATTATAAATCTAATCAAAGGATTGACAGTAGCCCAGACTAATTGTACCGGGCTGTAAGTAAATTTCTGGTTTTCTGCTCAATCTGGTACCATCGGTCTGTATGCGTACATGAAGCTCCCCTGTGTGAGTCACGCCGACTACAGTGCCGACAGCATTATTGACGCATATGCGATCGCCAATGTTCGTTAGTAGTTGCAGATAGTGGGATATTAATATATTTACCCCTTCTTGAAAAAGGCACTGTATACCGGATTCTATTCCGAGTAAAACTTGAGCAGCCAAACTTTCCAGACTGGGAATTATTTGTTGCCCTGTACTAGCTTGCCACATTTGCAAATTAATGCCAGTTTTTGGCACTGGGTTTGTCCAGTTAATGCCAATTCCAATCAATGCCTGGTTAATTTTTCCCTGATTGATTTTTGTCTCTGTGAGAATTCCCCCTAATTTACGTTGTTCGAGTACTAAATCATTGGGCCATTTGATGGCTAGATCAATTCCACAATTTCGCAATTTCTCAGCCACGCCCCAAGCACTAGCTAATGTTAACTGATAACTATCCCTGGCTGGCAATTGTTGGGGATCGATGGCTAGGGAAAGATATAATCCCCCCCCTGGAGATATCCATTGACGACCCCATTGTCCTTTTCCTGCTGTTTGTTGAGTGGCAATGACTACACATCCAGGTGACGCACCTTGAGCGAGCAAATCCCAGAGAATGTGGTTAGTAGAAGAGACAGTGTCAAAAATATGTAGAGAAAATGGTAAGTAAGCAGATTTACGCCCTCTTTCTAGAGAGGTTTGTAGTTGTTGCCGATTCAATTGCACAAGGTTTAACCTAAATTGATTTGTTCACTTTAGCAAGCAACTTGATGTAATCGCTTTGTATTACATAACTTGAAAATGGTTGTTAGTTGTTAGTTGTTAGTTGATGGTTGACAGCTTAGGTGTGGGAGCCGCAGTCGAGGTATTTTCATCCTTGGTTGTGTACAAACGTCCATGAGAGACTAGCTTGAAAATGGTTGATAGTTGTTAGTTGTTAGTTGTTAGTTGATGGTTGATGGTGCGGAGTCTGTAGGGGCGCATTGCGTGCGCCCTTGAAGAATTAGTCACAAAGCATTTTCAGATCCGCAGGTTGTGGGATTTTCCCGTGGGGGGTGAGGTTTTTTATATGATGATGGTGAAATTGTTTCATCGGGAATGCCCCCTGACTCTTGCCTGATTCATAACCTAGCTGCACAGACAGCAGCGCCAATAAGTCCCACTTGTGGATTTAGCACAATATGTACAGGTATATTTTCTAAAATGCTCCGCATCCTACCCTTTTGAGTAAAATTCAATAAAAAACTACCTGACTGTAATAAAGGAAGGATTTTCGCTGCAATCCCTCCAGCAACATATAAACCACCATAGGGGAGGAGCTTGAGAGCAAGATTTCCTGCTTCTGCGCCGTAAACTTCAACAAATAACTGCATGGCTTTTTCCGAGAGGCGATCGCTTTTTTGTACCGCAGCCATACCAATAGCAGCACCCGGATCGACACTTTTTTCTGGTTTACCTGCTTCTTGCTCCCAGGTTCTCACAACTTGGGCAATTTCTGGTGATTCACTAGCAAGTTGCCGATCGCGCATAAACTGGTAAATGGAAACCAACCCTAAACCAGAAACTACCCTTTCTACGGAAACCCGTTGGATATCATGCTTATCTAACAAATATTTTAGTAGCTGAAACTCTAACTCAGTTCGAGGAGCAAAATCAGCGTGTCCCCCTTCTGAAGCAAAAACTTGGTAGTGTTCTCCCTGTTTAATTAAAAACCCCTGTCCTAAACCAGTTCCCGCACCAATAATAGCGATTGGTGCTTCCAGATTGGGTTTACCAGGTTGTAAAGTACACAAATCTTCTGGCTTTAGCCCCAAAATACCATAGCCAACGGCAGCAAAGTCATTGATGAGGGAAACCTGGGTAATACCAAGCTCGGATTGCAAACGTTCCCCATCCAAAGACCAAGCAATATTCGTTAACTTGGCGGTATTATTAACCACAGGACCGGCAATGCCAAAACAGGCTTTTTGAGGAGTTCCCCCATCTGTTTGTGCCAAAAATTGTTTTACCATTGGCACTAGATCGGGAAAATCGCCGCTACTGTAGCGTTCCTCTGCAATAGTATGTAAATCTTCCTGTGACGATACTTTCACCAACTGCAAAATGGTTTTTGTACCGCCAATGTCTCCTGCTAGTAGTAAAGTCATGCCGATTTTTGATTGTAGATTTTAGATGTGGGATTGATGGGTAATTGGAAATTAGAGAAGTATAAATATTTAGAGGCTAGAGTTTTCAAACCCCTAAGACCCGCACTTCGTGTCGCTTTGCTAACAGGCTAAAGCCCGGAGGCTATACGATCAAAGCCTGCCGGGAGCAGGCTCATACTAAGTTGCGTTCTATTGTAGTAGTTCGAGTTGGTGAGATTGCTTCCTGACGCTCCGCGACCGTCGCAATGACAAAATACTATCTTTGAAAACTTCACTCCTTCCCTCCGAAACCCCGCCCCTACTCCTACTCTGCTCCAAGCCGCTACCGCGTCTACACTCCCTCACTCCCTCACTCCTTCACTCCCAAATATTAGTTAAATCGAACGACTTGTTCTACTTGGGTTAAGTGGGAGGTATCCCCCCTAAGTTCTAATAACCAACCTGGATTTTGGCGGACAACCTTGAATAAGCTACATAAACGGACTTTGTCACCATTATCGGCAATGTCTCCCACCAGTCCTATGGCAGCACCTTTTACAGAAGCTCCATGTCCCACCAAAAGGATATGTTGTGGAGAGTATTCCGCCGCTAAACACCTAGCAGTAATGCCGGAACGTTCTCTGCTTTGTGTTAGAGTTTCTGGATATGTGGCAGCAATATGGGGTGTGTAGCTCGTATCAATGGAGGGAAATTGTTCTGCCAAGGCTGGTGTTGATAATCTTTCTGGTTCCTCCGTCATCCAATCTGGATTGAGCCACTCGCTCAAACCCGTTTCTAGTTTAATGGGTAAATCCAATGTTTGAGCGATCGCATTGGCTGTTTGCACTGTGCGGAGGAAGGGTGAAGCAAAAATATGGTCGATTTTTTCGTTTTTTAAACGTTGGGCTAGTTGCTGTGCTTGCACCATACCATCATCGGATAGGGGTGGATCGTACCGTCGTTCCGCAGTCAAAAACCATTCGGGGTTAACGAAGTCAAGGCGGTTAGCGTGTCTTGCAATCCAGACAGTTTGAGTCATGCACAGATTCCTCAGCTAATACAATATTACCATTTTTGGGATCGGCAACTTGCCACACAAAATCCGCAGTTGCGGCTCATAAGGTTCATATTATGACAAAATTTTTTACAATTTGTAATAGTAAAACTATTGATATCTTTAACAATTATCAGTTACCAGTTTTATCACCTGAATTTATACTTCGCTCGCAACGCTCCGCGCTTTTGAATGCGTGACTTTTGACTTGCGCGCAGCGCAACGCACCCTACTGCTTAGTGGCTAATTGGCTCATTTGATGAAAAGATGAAATATAGCGATATATTTCATGGTAGTATCATGAGTCAAATTGTCGGGACAACAGAAGCTGCATTTTTATTAAATATTTCCATCTCTAGAGTCAAAGTTTTGCTCCAGCAACAAAGGATTAAAGGAGCAAAAAAAGCAGGTAGAGTCTGGAAAATTCCCTTAATTAAAGGAATACCCCAAGTGGAAGAGCTTAAAAAGTAAAAAGATAAAAGTAAAAAGTAAAAAGATAATCCCCATAAATAAATTGAGGGGATAAGATTACGGACGTATTGTTTCTTG
>JAAUYI010151489.1_pt1 | contig 15193 bp, 10 predicted proteins | sample 7278041 | NCBI WGS metagenome assembly JAAUYI01 (sample SAMN14350216, study PRJNA611818) | marine sediment metagenome | isolation source: surface marine sediment (0.6m) | place: French Polynesia: Moorea | collected 2018-08
CTCTCTATGTATCCTGATATTTTTATCGCCTGGGCGTTCTGGCTTTTCGCCTCAACTAGTCCTAAGCTATGATTCGGCGTTGTTCAATAGTCAAAGGGGCAGGTTAACACTTTTAAACTCAAGTCAATCCCTCAAACCTTTGCTAAACAAAGATTACAGCCTTTTCAACTTCTGACAAATTGTTACTCGCTTTTGAACTACGCCTCAATTTCTAAGGCTCATTATTTCGGAAAACCCAAGTAGTTCTGAGGTTATCTATAACTTATGTTTAACATTGAAGTTCGATTTTTAGGTGGGCTTACATCAAGTCAACAACTTATCTTTCAAAGGGCTGCTGAACGTTGGTCGCAAATCTTACGGGAGCTCTTCCTAGCGTTCGTGTTGATGGAGAAATAAATGAGGGCTTTAAAAAATGGCACTGTTTGGATAGATAGGAGTTTCAAATGAACTTGACCGACAATGGCTATCGGTGGGTAGCCACGCCAGCACCATTGGCTGGTCGTTATGACGATATTTTTTTCATTAGTCCCGATCTGGGTTGGAGTATTAACGGGAATGGTCAAATCCTTAAAACTGAAGATGGTGCTGGTCACTGGCAGCTCCAAACACAGTTAGAAGGAGTTTACTTTCGCTGCATTGGCATGGCTAATTCCCAGGTGGGTTGGGTTGGTTCGGTAACCCCAGGAAGACAACTTTTTCACACCCGTGATGGTGGGCAAAATTGGCTTGTAGTCGATAATTTACCCCAAGAATACATTAGCCGAGAACAAGCCAATGCTCCTTCGGCAATTTGTGGATTGTGGGTACTCGACGAACAGCACATCTTTGCTTCGGGAACGAACTACCCCGAACGCCCGGCACGCTTCTTAAAAACAGAGGATGGGGGTCAAAGCTGGTTTGTTAGAGATATGGAAGATGTGGCTACCCTTTTGGTAGATATTTACTTTACCACTGAACTTGAAGGTTGGGTCGTAGGGGGTCGTTCGGTTCGACCTAACCCGCGTCGTTCTGATGTCGTACCTACAGTTCTCAAAACAGAAGACGGCGGACACACCTGGCGCGATATGCTCGGAGATAGCGTTAATGTGCCTCTAGGAGAATGGGGCTGGAAAATTCAATTTTTAGATGAGGAATTTGGGGTAGTTGCTTGTGAAAATCTGAACGCAGGAGCAATTTTAATCACTGAGGACGGAGGTAAATCCTGGGGGCGACGGGAAATTCGCAACGCTGAGGGTCAGATGATTAATGAGAACCTCGAAGGTATTGGTTTTCTCAATCGTGAAACTGGTTGGGTTGGCGGTTGGGGAGATCGAGTTTTTGATAGCGGTCGTACCAGTGGTACGACCGATGGGGGTCGCACCTGGAGCGATCTGACGGCGACTTGGCCCAAACCAGTTATGGGAAAAGGTTATTCTTGTCCTCCTCGTCCCGTTATCGGTCAGTATATTAATCGATTTCGCTTTGTAGGCAATCCCGTAACCGCTATTTATGCTTCCGGTAATACGGTTTATAAATATAGCAATCAAGATTTATTCGAGCCGATGGAGGAGGAAATAACCGCTAACCGCTTGCTCCAAGCAACAGAACTCTATATCACTGGCGATCGCGTTTCTCTACCCCTGACCGTACCCCAGGAAGCACAAACCCTATCGGTAGTCTTCTACGATCGCTTTGCGGGCAAAGTACGGACATTGCTCGAAGAAGCAAATCCCACCAAAGGCGAGCGCGAAATTGTCTGGGATTTACGAGATGATGAGGGGCAAAAGCTACCCCCCGGACAGTTTATGGTTCGCGTTAACTGCGACAACGAATCGGAAAGTCGGCTGATTTTTCCCGAACGGACGGGAGCTCGACTGGTTGCAACCGCTACTACTCCCCATTTGCTGAGAGAGGACTAATGTGATGACAAAAACCTACAATATCCCCCCAGAGGTCTTAGTTGTACCGGCTCCATCCTTTAAGGAAGAGACTCTAATCACGACTCTCGACCTAGCACAATTGCCCCTGCGCTTTGAACTGGAGCGCAACCCGCGAGATGAAGCTGCTTTATTGCTGACCGTAGCAGCAGAAGTAGAACACGCCCTCATGGTTCAGTACCTTTATGCTGCCTATTCCGTGCGGGACGACCAAGAAAATAATGCCCTACGGGGACGAGTAAGGGGAATTTATCAGCGATTAGCTCAACTAGCACGGGAAGAAATGGGGCATCTGATGACGGTACAGAACTTGTTACACCTCATTGGCGCACCTCTCAATTTTGAGCGAGAAGACTCGCCTTTTGAAAGTCAGCTTTATCCGTTTCGTTTCAAACTAGAACCTCTATCGCTGCATTCTTTAGCCAAGTACGTTACTGCGGAACGACCGGCAACCAAACCAGAAGAACTCGACCCCCAAACATGGCAAAGGTTGCAAGATATTGCCAGAATCGCTCGGCGTGCCAATGATGGTAGACCAATTCAGCACGTGGGAGCAATTTATACTCGTCTACTCGAACTGTTTGGGGATGGAGAACGGGGACTGCAAGACCGCGACTTTCAGACCGACCGCAGCGCTCTCCAGGCTACCTGGGAAGATTGGGGCTACGACCAAGATTTAAGTGCTGATGAATCGAGAAGGGTTCACGTGGATTCTTTTGCTAGCTCCAATCCCACTACTTTACGTCAGAATGCGGTAAAAGCTCTCGAAATCATTGCCAATCAAGGAGAAGGCTACGGTTCGATGATTGATTCCCATTTTGAAAGATTCTTGCAACTTTACGATGACTTTTTACAGTTGAAGCAAGAGGGAGTCCAATTTGTCTGGCCGGTAGCCACTAATCCCAGTACGACACCACCTCGCAGTAGCGAACGGGGGGACAATCAGCTTGAAGAATCGATTCGTGCTGCTTTCGAGCAAAGGGGCTATATCGAGAACGATCGCACTCGTTCTTGGGGTCACCTGTTCAACTTCCGCTATCGATTGTTGCTCGCCTTTTTAATTCATTTCCTGAGAATTACCGGTTCGCGTTACTTGGACGTGGGAGAGGATAAGGGCGATCGCACTCCTCGCGGTCTATTGCTGTTGTGGGCTTTCGATGAAATGCGCCATCTGAAGAAAATCGCCCAAAAAATGGTACGGCTACCTTTAAGAAAAGACTATGATGGAGTGACCGCCGGTCCACCGTTTCAATTGCCCTATACCCTCGACCTGGCAGATCGAGAGCGTGCTCGCTGGCGCGTTCATTTAGATGTGGTCAAGGCTTCATTAAGCCTAGTAGATCGAGTACTGACTGCTGAGGGGAGTCCCGACCGAGAAGACCCCTTTTTGCAGGATTTGCAAGTGTCGGACAGGAAACGGGTAAGCATTTTAGAGGCATTGGCTGCGGGTCAGTCTATTCCCGCTGAGGCTTACTCCAAATCTTTCCAAAAGGTAGCTCATATTTTAGAAGAAGCAGTGCGGGGATTTTCCATTGAAGCACACAGCAATTTTTGGGCGGGAATCAATCGCGACCAATTCGTACAATTGCATATGTTTAACCAACCTTTTATCGGTCGCAATGAAGACGAAGACTGTCAACTGACATCCCAAGGTTCGGGACTAGTAAGTCGATTGGAGAGTTCCAGTAAAGCGGGAAGAATGCCTCGCTATCGACCATTAGTAGATAAATCGAGACAGGAGTTTGTTCGCGAATGGATCGATGCTCAAGCACCAGATAATCAGCCACCCGGACAGATTGGTGTCCACCACGAACGAGAACCTAACTTAGAACCCTTGCCATCTGGGAAACAGTTCCAGCAACCCGAGCAAGTAGGGTACAAATCGGATATTAGACCACTCTTTCGAGATTTTGATGTGGAAACACTGCAAAAATTAGATGGGATCGATCTCAATGATGTGGAAAGTGTCCGCTCTCATAGAGAAGAGCTTCAAGAACGACTTAATCAGGGTTCTCTCCCCTATGATGCTTGCTTGTCCGGCGATCAGCTCGAGCTGTTTAATCGCTGGCTCGATAGTGGTATGGAGAATTAAGGGAGGTAGAAGACAGATTGAGTATTTCAACATCTCCAATCAGAAATCCAATTAGGTGGATTGGGTAGTCTCAAATAGAATTTTCTCAGTTCCTCTAAATCTTTTCTAAACCAAGTGAGAATCCATTGACAATAACCATTGGTAACTATGTATTCGCTCTGACCAAATCGCAAAATTTTCACAATCCCATGACCCGCCATTATTCCTGACATAATTGCTTTTAAGACTCCATGGGAAGAAGCTGGATCTAGCACAAAGGCAGCATCCCCAACCGCAAAATAGCCGTTTCCAGAGGGCTGAGAAATAGCCCTCCACGTAACATCTTCCTTGCGGATTTTTCCTTGAGGAGCTAATCCCGAAAACTCCTTTGGGCACCAATCTCTATCTAATTGCTTGCCATCTAACGGTAAGCGAGTCCATTGATACAAGTGGGGGCGTACTCTAGCTGTCCAAGTCCACCCTTGCTGGTCAGCCACAATAGCAGGAATATCATCTCGTTTAGGGCAGTATCCTTCAACATAACCGTAGTAAGCAATTAATGGAGGAGATCGCTTCTGAATCTCTAAGTTCAGTTGACGAGTCAGCCAGTGAAAACTGCCTGTGGCATCAACAACAAAAGAAGCTTGGAGCTCTCCCTCAGAAGTTTTGACTCCGATTATTTTTCCCTGGTCTTGGAGCAGGCTGATGGCACGACAAGGTTGCATAATCTGTACGCCCAACTCTCGAACTCGTTCCAGCAAAATAGCATCAAAATTTGCTCGCCAAGCTTGAAACCCTAACCAAGTACCATCAGCATCTGAACCAAAGGGAACAAAGTTTTGTTCATTGCCCCATTCTACCCAGTTACCTTCATGTCTCAAGTAGTTAGCAGCCCGAACTCGATCGCCAACACCCAATTGCTCCAGCAAAGGTTCGATTCCTGGATGCAGAGTTTCCCCAGGACGATGGCGAGGAAACTCTTGGCGTTCTAAGATTGCTACCTTTAGTCCAGCTTGAGCACAATGAATAGCTGTACTAGTTCCAGATGGACCACTGCCAATGATTAAGACATCCAAAGAGCGCAGATCTACAATAGCTTTCATTTACACATCCAGTCTTTGCCAAATGCCCCGTTGAATTGAGCCATCGCCCCTCTGCCAACGACGCAGTACAAACTGTCCAGTGCCGATTAATAGAGTCCAGAAAAATGTAACCTTGTACTGTCTCTGTTTGCCATTATTTACCATCAATGGTTCCGAGACATTGCTCTGACTCCCTCCACCCACGAATTCAACAGTATCGTTAAAAACTTCAAATCGGTAAATAGGTCCATTAAGGGTAGTGTTAGTTTGTTGCTGAGCTGATATTAACTCTGGATTAGTTGACTCTACTACCCTAAAGGAAAGGATATGAGCGCTACCTTTTTCATTGAGTTTATCGAGGGCTCGGTAACAACGCAGCATAGCGAGGATACGGCGCTGATATTCCACTAAAGTAATTTTGCTGGTCAAAGCAATAGAGAAGTTTCCCTGCAAAGCATTGCGAGTATAGTCAGCATGAGGATAGTCGGAGTACTCGAGCTCTCGCTCATTACTGTTCTCATTGATAACTTTTGGTCCTACTACACCATCCCAAGGAACAGAATTATTGATACTACCCAATTCTTCATCTGTCATGGGGCAAACAGTGCCGTTGCTGAAAGGTACTGTAAAGAAAGTTCGTGTCGTGTCGGGAGCAGCAGCCGGCCAAAAGGTACTGAGAGCAGCGCAGAGCTTTGCATCTTCTGGAAAAGGACTACCTAAACCATAAGCAGCTAAGTGAACTTCACCAAGAACGTCTACACTGGTGTCCCATCCTGGAGCAAAAACACCAGCTCCCGCATCGGGAAGATAAGAATGCCTTCCTGTTAGGGGAGTTTCAGGAGACGAGAGACTCAAATCAATTTCTTGCAGGAGAGTAACAATACTTGTAACGGTGGTGTCATCATCTTGGAAAGGTTGATTAGGTAGCTGAAGATTGGGACGTAGTCGCTCATCAGAAAGTGGTTCTGGCTCAGCCCGCCACAGTCGTTGCCAGTGACCATCACGAATTAAAATTGCCCACCAGTCTGGTAACTGTCCTGCCCGAGCTTTTTGGGGAATCTCTTGCTGCCACCACTCGTAAAGGCGACGCTGATCTACACTAGGGAAAAAATCTGGTGCAGCTACCAGAGAGTAAGCACTAATGTTTGGTAAAGATGCACCAGCCCAAGCTAAGGTTTCACCTGAATTCTGGTCTATTACTTGGGGAGTTATCCAACCATCAGCAGAATAGTCGAGATAGTGTTGAGCTTCATAGTTTCCGGCAGTTGCCACCTCAACTACATTAGGAAGTTCATTTATATTAGTGGGATTTATCCCGATGCGTTCTCGAACGTGAGCATATTCTGGCCATGGACGAGAGCCACTAGAAGAACTAACAAGATAGAGTGTCGGAGAAAATGCGTTCCCAAAGGCTTGAGAGTTCATTGGTGGCACGGTAAAAGTCATAGGGACTCCGTCCCTTTGTGCCGTCTCTACTAACGGATGGGGTATAGGCACTACTACACCTTTACCATAAACTGTAGCATCGCCCCAAGAAGTAATGTTTTCTTGAAAACGGAAGGGGGGTTGAGTAAGCTCGGCATCAGAGCGAGTTGAGAAGCCTCGCTCTCGTAGTCGGCGCACCAGCTTTTCTAATTTTTGGTTAAAATGCTGTATCTCTAAGTTAACTCCTAAGTTTAGTCCAGCGATACATTCATCACCAGCAAAAATCTTATGTAGGGGAACCCAGAAATCTAAGTGGCGATCGTTCTGACTCTCACTTAGGGAATTGAACGGTCCAAAACGATCGAATCTTCCCTTAGCTTTTACAGCAAGATAAGTTGTATAACGACAAGGGACTACCCTAATATCGTGAATACCATCACCTTCCTGAAAAACAGCGAACCCTCGTTGTTTTGGTATATAAGCCTCTTCGCGAGTTCCGACTCTCGCAATACCAGTTCGAGATAGGCACAAATCTGCATAACGCTGATGGGGTGTCTCAGCAGCAGGACGATACTCGCTAGCATAAACAGCAATTCCTAACTCAAGATCTGCTGTACTGGATAATTGGAGAAAGTTTCTCGCTTTGGTAACTAGCCGATCTAACGTTGGCGGTTCAGAACCAAAAACGTAGTTTTCTACTAGCTCAATTTGAGCTAGAGAAGGAAAGATATTCAGTTCGCTACCATCAGCCTGGGCAATAACATTAGGTGAAGCCAGTGTGTGATAGAGAAGACTACGAGATGGCTGACCTGGAGTAATCATGCGCTCGCCAATAAAGTCCTCGAAGCCAGCAATGGTAGGATTAATGTTCAGGGGAGTGGTGAGCAAAGCATCAGCTAGAACATTGCTGGGCATAGTTTCAACATCCTGCTTGGAAAAGTTCCAACCTTGTTGATGCCAAAGTTTTTCCCAATTTGGGTCAGCAGTCATCAGCTCTAGCATGACCTGTTTAACGTTATCAATTAAAGCCATAGTGTAATCCTTATCTTAGTAAGAGTTTTCCAATGATTATGAATATTCAGGCTATACCTGGATAAAGCCTATAAAAAAATTGTCACAAGATTAGTAATTATGGAACTGGAAACAATAGAGTTCCTCTCGTTTCATCTAAATTGCCGAGATTGGCATCTGCTAATACAGCTTGTCTCTTGGCAACTGCTTTGTTGTAGAGTCGAGTTAGTTCAGTAAATCTTGTCTCGTCATCTCCATTCAAGAGAGTCGTTTCTCGATTTAAATATTCCTCGACGCGCTCTCTGAGAATTGCTACAGGGTCTTCACTTTGAAGGATTGCTAACAACTGGTCCTCAGGCGAATCCATAGCAGGATTAAGACTTTGCAAATTAGCAATAGTCTGAGAAATTAAATTATTAACTGGTGCAACTTGAAATTCGTTGGGAATAATATCCGCATCAAACAGACGTTTTCTATCTTCAGACAAGATAGAATTTTCTAGATCGATCGCTAAGACTGCAGCGACAAATTCTCTGGGCACAATCTGTTTTTGCATAAGCTGAGAGACAAAATTGCTATCAATAAAACTCGGCTCTGGGACTAACCAGCCAAAATTAGTATCTCCAGGTTGTTGATTGGCTAACTTAACCCTTGCTTCTTGTACTAAACGTTCATATTCTGTGGGGTTAACTTTAACCTCAAATGATCCTGCACTCTCAATACCAAAACCCCCTGGAAATTCTGCACCTTGTCTTCTCCCGACAATCAGATCTGAGTTCAAAAAGAAACTCTTGGGAATTACATAGTCATCTGTAGGCAATACAGTATTACTAGTAAAAGGATGGAGCCTGGTAGTTTGAGCGCTGCTAATAATATTGAATTCAGTAGTAATAAACAGAGGTTTTAATAGCCTTTGTGCCTCTCGTACCTCAATGTTGCCATCGTCCTCAATGGTTAAATTATCAATTCTTTTGTCATTAAATTGATTGATGCCAGAGATAATTTCTGCTTCCAGAACTTCCGCACTTTCTAAATTATCTTTTAAGCGAGGATTATTTACCACTGGCCAACCAACTGGTGGAGGAAATCGCAGATAGCTAGTTTCTTCAGCGACAAATGACTCCCAGTTATTCCAAGGTAAAAATAACTCTTTAAATACTGGCGCACCGTTGACATGACACCTCATACAAGTTCCAGCGCGATCGCTTACAGAGATAGTATCTGCATTAACTGAGTTACCGCGAAATTTCCAGGTTAGAGTGCCACGCCTGGGTTCACTAAATCTATTGCCACGGCGATCGAGACTGTAATAGTTATACCTTCCTAAGATATCATCCCAACCCCAAACCTCTAGTAATTCTGGATTTTCAGGAAATTCTTCAGAACTAAAAGAGGTAGAGAACATCACATTATTTGATAGTACGATATTATCGTTTGAGCCTTTAAAAGTCAGCACCGTTCTTCTAGTTTGAGGACGACTAGAATCAACAATCCGTTCATCGACGACAAAGGTTTCTCGTCTATCTGCATTAGGTTGAAGGAGGTTTTCAATCTCCCCTAAGTTAGTCTCATTACTGTGTTCTTTTAGAACGAGGTTAAAGAAAGGATCGTTAAGTTGAGCTAATTCTTGAGCTGTGATCTCCCTAACTTGGTTTCTCTCAGTATCTTGAGCAAATTTCAAGGTATTAACTGATTGCGCTAAGGCTAATTTTTGCCCTGTAGTGAATGTAAGCAATAAGCAAAGTATCGCAATTAAGCAATGAGCTGCAATCTTACTAATTAAGGTGAATAATTTCATATGCGGTTCTCCTCGCCAATTCTTGCCCAATCAGGTAAGGCTGTTTCTGGGGCAGAAATCACTTGAGCATCTACAAATAATCTTTGGGATACTTGTGCGCCGCTGGTTATGGGATTGCCATCTAGGGTCAAACCCTCAACTACATTCAAAATGCCTCTTCGTCCACCGCGAATAATTTTCCATATATGGCTGTTACTAGTAGAGTCATTAATATCTATTTCTGTCTCATTAATTCGCCAAATACCCTGAAGTTCCAGAATATTAATCCCTGCTGGATCTGCTAAACTCAATCCTTGTCCACTTCTAACTAGGCTCTGGGCAGCCAAACAAACTCTTGGGTCAGAATTGCGATCGGGCCCACAAGCTCCTCCTACAAGGCTACAAACATTACCTGCTGCTACTCCAGGCCGAGGCACGCCACATTTATCGAGGAGATTAAATAATGCTCCTAAAGTATTAAAGCGTTGAGCTAGACAAATAAGGCCTTTTTGTCCGTTATTCCAAGGATTGCGTAGTAAATTATTGCGAAATAGCCGAGAACGACCAAATATTGGTTCTCTATCGACTCCTAATAGCTCTCGAACCGTGGGAGTGGCATCAGGAATAACTTGTTTAATTCCTGCAATTAGGGCATCTAAACTAACTTCAGCTAGAGCTTCGTAATATTCAGGAAACTCTGTGGTAAAGGTTATGCGAGTGACTGAACCACTGCTATCTTTCTCTGTGCTCCACTCTACATATTCATCTTGTAAATTAAATCGCTCATCATCAATTTCGGCCAACGATGCCGAAGCTGTTTTAGGAAAAGCTGACCAACTAACCCCAGTGACAGAAGGAATAAACTCAGTAGTCAGTTCACTAAAAGCTTCTAGTAAGGTAAAAGCAGAATTGGGGACACGGGCAGAACGAAAATATTGACTCTGAAGAATAGCTCTGTATTCATCTAATGCACCCTGATTTTCTAGGAAATCAGTGTCTGTTGGATCTTGATAGTTAAACAATTTTGATACTCCTCCAAAATAATGATGGGAATGAACTTATTTTTTGTGTTGAGGTAGAATTTTCTTCTGGAGCAATCACTTGGCAGTATCTGCATACTCAGGAGGTCTATTACTTATTTGTGATTAGTTCTTTTGTTTTATGCAAAATTATATTTTTCTTAAAAAATGTTTATATCTTTTAAAGATTGAAGCGTAATCTAGCTGAAACTTCCTCCTATCAAACCTTTCCTCTCTCTTTGATTTAAGTCAGATACCAATTCAGCGTAATGCTAGAGAATCTGCTCAAAGCGTGCCAAATAGCCTTAAACTCTTGATATGTATTGATTTCAGAGGAAGTGCTCAGTGTCGTCTGAGCCACCATCTTTTATAAAAACTATGTGATGAGTCTCGATATCTTCTCCATTAAATTGGGACTTCCCGAAAAAAAGTCTGAAATTGAAGTACCGATAATTCCGTGACCGGGAAGAACATCAATCGCCAAAATCCCTGCTACGTATAGATTATAAGTATCGCTAATTAGCTACAAGAAAAAACAGTAGTTATCGGCACATCAAATGTTCTGATGAGTACCCCAATCACTCTGCGTCTATGCTACTGCGTACGAAATCTAGATGTTCGCTGAAGAATTTGTTTTACTTCAGCAAACAGCTTCTTCATGTTCTGCTGATACTCAGGGTTTTGGCGTTCGGAGTCCCAAGCTCGCCAATCAGGATGACGATTCAATAGTTCCTGATAATAGCTGTCTGATAAGGAATTTTTATGGGAATTTTGGGATTTTTCGGGAATTTCTTGCCTATAAGTTTTCGTTATAGTTTCAGAATTAGATTGGGAATTATTTTTTTTCTGTTTTTCTTTTTTCTGAATTTGTTGATCATCATTTTCATTTCTTGTTGTTTCGCTGCGCTCAACAGGAGCAGGATTATCTAAAAGTTCAGCACCATCTTCACAACCCTTCATATAAGAGGGGGTGTGATCTATTTCTTCTGATTCCCCATCTGGTAAAGATTCTGGGCTTTTTGCTTTTAATTCCTTCTGGCATACTACATCAGGGGGTGGGATCTGGTTTTTAGATTTATCTGCTGGCTTAGATTTTAGCGGTATATTCTTTTGTAATATATTTTTTTCTCGTTCAGAATTAGAGCAATTTAAAGTATTTTGTATTTCAAATCCTAACTCAGTTTCTGTAGTCTCTTTCTCTGGCTCTGGTCGTTCTTCATCAAACTGAGGATGCCAAAGTGGAAGGTAAGCTGGTTTCTTTAAGGTGCGTTCGCTAAATGCTACTCCAAATAACTTTTTACTGGTCTCACATAGTAATTTCAGACGCTCTCCTACCTTTTTAGGTAAAGAGATTGCTTGTTTGAATAGATGAGCTATAGTTCCCTGTAAGCGGTGCTGAAAGCTTGCGCTACGTTCCTGGTTTAATTGACTGTTTTTATGGCGTTCCTGCCCTTTTTGATTCATTTCCTGATAGGATGTATGACGGGTAGGGGTAGTCCCCAAAGCCCACCAAAACCGTTCAATAAGCCTCGCCCAATGACGGCAACGCTGCTCAATTTCATGCTGGTGACGGCAGTATTGTTTGTATCCTGACAGATTAGTGATAGTTTCTATCATATACTGTTCTAACTCTATACCTTCTAGGGCTTTAAATACCCGTCCATACTTACCAATCTCACGGATGAGAATGTTGGTTTGCCCAAAATCAGTAAAACCCTCATTAATCAGAAATTCGGTATCTTCTTGCCACTCTTTAACTTGGCTTTTACTGCTGGTACGGAAAAAGCGATATTTCCTTTGATAGTACCAATCCCGTGCGATGGAGAGAACATCTCTTAATCGCTCCATATCCTGACCCTTTGCAGCCCAGTTCATTTGACCGAGAAAATCACCTAACCCGTGCGAGTAAGGAGCGAGCTCTTCATCCAATAATACTGACCCTGTGCCTGGTTGTAGGGGTAAACGATGACCATTAAAGTGGCTAAAATCCTTCCCGTTTTTATTCTCTTTGTAGGGCTTGGTATTGGGGAATAGTTCTAGTTGCCCACCTTTGACTTTAAACCCTGCGCTTTCCACTGCCATACGTAAGGCACAAGCCAGGTCAAAAGTATTAACCTCTTCGGGGACAGGGAAGTAAATGTGTAATCCTTCACTCCAACTGGAGAACAGAATCACAAAACGACACAAACCAATAATCTCGAACGCAGTGCATAAATCCTGAAATGTTTGGGGATTGTTAATAAAATGTAACAAACTACCGCGATCTAAATCCACCATGCCATATTTGGTCACCTGTCCAAAGCGCACACCCAGAAGCTTTTGGCTATCTTGGAATCTGCGCCACAGCACACGGGGTTGCAGTTTGTAGTTTTTAACTGTTTGCCAGTCTTTTGTCCCAACAGGGGCAGTAATAAAATCCCAATGATGAGAAAAGTATTGAAAGAATTCTTTGGCGTTTGGATTAGCAGGGTATAGGCGGTCACTTACCATTATTCTTTGTCTCCCAGTTTGTTGAGAGTGGGAACAAAGAGTTTTCCACCGATTTCACTACATCCAGATATTAAGATATAATGTATATGAAAGTTTCACAGCTTTCATCAAGGGGGGCGGGTTGAACTTTTTTGAATCTCTTTTAGTGTTTTTAAGTCCGCTAAAACTTTTTTGGACACTATCTGAGAAGCGTTCTATACTCTTTGTCCCTATCTCAATCGCTTAATTTTCAATAAACAAATTGTATCGTTATTGAGAGATAGCCACAGAAAAACCTCTTAATAAGGTTGCGTTTTGTAACATCCAGCGATCGCCATTATTAATATGCGATATGCTAACGTTCTTTATTGGCAGTGAAGCAGTTACCGTTTCCCGACAATTCTAATCAAGACTTACAGTTAATTGACTCCATTTTTTTGAAAACAATTTTCTAGGAGAATTCTTGTTCACAGGCTTTGATAGCATGAAGCAAGAAAGGGAGTCGCGAGGTTTTTTATGACTGAGCAAGTAGACATATCCAAACTATATTTTCAAAATGTTGGTGGGTTGACAGGAAAATACCTACCCTCTGCTGAGGATGAAACGGTAGGGACATTGATAACGAGTCATGGGCTTTTTCCTGTTCATTTGAATCTCTCTATTCAGAATTTTTTCGAGACGTTCCCTTGGGCCAAGAAAAAACCTTTCCAATACTTATGCTGGTTAAAACCATTGAATACTGAACCTTACTATACGTTCAGATTGACAAAAGCCGTCAAATATTATCCTGATTGGCTGAAAGAAAGTGGATGGTTTAAGCTTCAAGGAGTGATTGAGAGTGTTGCTGGAAAGCAAATAGTTATACGTACTCAGCAGAACTATAGACCCAATCGCACAGAAGAGGAAGTTGAGCAGTCAATTACCCACGTTACCATTTATAACTGTCCCCAAACAATACGAAAGGGACAGTTTTGGCAAATTCAGGTCAAATTAGAAGATGGCCAACTGAATCACCTCACCAGTTATCGGATTGCGGATGCCAGACAAACCAAAAAGTTGTTGCCACTCAAGAAGGAGATGGATTTAAAGAAGAAGAAATTGCTCAAGGCTAGTTAGAGACTGGTCATAAAAACCACAACAATTAACCAGATTGCCTATCACGACTCTGAATGGGGCGTTCCTGTCACCATTGTTATCTATGCTTAAAAAGAATTATTATTTTGCGGTTGAGTTTGGTGCTCGACGGGGGTGTCGGGAAAATCAAATTTTCCGACCGGTGACAACATCGACAGGGCTGAAACTGCTCCCCTGACTTGCTCGGGCTTGACCTCTAGGTATTTTTGTAGTTCTTCCAAGCTCCGATGTCCCGATACTTCTTGTATTATCCGCAGGGGTATTCCTTCGTTACTCATCAATGTTAATGCCGTTCTTCTAAAGCTGTGGGTGCTTACTCCTTGAACTCCTACTTGGTTACAAGCCCGTCTTAAAATTCTACTGGCTGAATCTGGATGTAGATGTCCCGTGCTTCCCGTACCTGGAAAATAAAACCAACTGCGGGGAGATGGGTAATAGTTGAGCAGCATCCCCCGCAGGTCTTCGATTACGGGGATACAGCGCGTAGCCAGTTTCCCTTTGGTGTTCCCTTTTCTGAAAATTATTTCGGGTCTGACTATGCCCTTTCGATAGTAGACATCGGTAGTTCGTAGGGTAACGCATTCGTTGATCCGACAGGCGGTGTAGAGGCAGAGGGCAAAGATGGCACGGTCGCGCTCGTTGGTTAGTCCCTCGTTGAATATCAGGTTAATTTCTGCGTTGGTTAATATCTTTGCCTGTCCATGCCGATCTACTTTCATTTAGTTCATCTCAGCATCCTATAAATCTATCCTATCGGAATAGGCGCTCTCTTTTACACTTTTAGAGAGCGAAAAGTTCACGAGCGCTCCTATAAATAATATGAGTTACAAATAAGTTACTCTCGCGCTTTTCCACCCCAACAAGCATGAAAAAATCCAAGGAGTCAGATTCTTAAAAAGCTTGCTCTATATGCCTTTGAGCCTTCAAACATTCAAACAGCCTGAAAGTCAAAACCTCATAGCCTTTTCAGTGTAAGGGTTTGAGGGTGATATGGGAGTATAATTTTAAATAGGCTTTTCCTTCCTGTTCGACCTTTTCCACCTCAAAAAAATTCATCGCTGGACTACCGATAAATCCTGCCACAAACATATTGAGCGGGTTGTTATATAAGTTCGTCGGAGTGTCCACCTGCTGCAAAATGCCGTCTTTCATCACCACAATGCGCTCGCCAATACAAATTTGTCCTTTGGTAATGGACTCCAGCCCCGCCAACAGCCTTATTTACACAGCTTAGCAGTTTTATGGCTCGATCATAAGTCAGCTTCTTTTCCAGCACTATCTTATGAATC
>JAAUYI010001767.1_pt1 | contig 15188 bp, 4 predicted proteins | sample 7278041 | NCBI WGS metagenome assembly JAAUYI01 (sample SAMN14350216, study PRJNA611818) | marine sediment metagenome | isolation source: surface marine sediment (0.6m) | place: French Polynesia: Moorea | collected 2018-08
CACTCACTGTATCACTCACTGTATCATTGATTGAGTGAAAATTAACGTTCCTCACTGTATCACTACGTTGAGCTTATAAAAGTGTAACATTATGGACTTTGCTACATAATAATCGCCCCCACTAAGGAGTCAAATCTCTGACTTTGACAGAGCCCACTCCTCAGTGTAAGCTGGTGTAAGCTGAGTAAGCTTAACCCTATAATCTATGTGTTAGCCGTGTTCAGAAAGAAAAAATTTGTTTGGTTGTTTTGTTGGTTTTGTTGCTTATATACGTTGTCAATGATCGCCCCCACTGAAGAATTTGCATTCCCAGGCAAATTACCTCACTGTCGTCACAGTGCATTCCTTTCTTGGTGGTGACAATCAGACGCTTCATTTTTATTGATATAAAATACATATACAATTCATCAGGGTAAAGCATGATTCATACATGACCATCACAAATTGACAACATTATAGCAACAATACAATGTTACTATCCTGTTTCCACTACATCAACATTGAATACTCTAACATTCCTATACAGTTCCATGAGTAAAAATTAGATGTTATCCTTCTGCTCCCTCAAAAGTCGGGCCTAAACAGGTGTTAATTTTTTTTTAAGTACACCCTGGTGAGTGCTTATAACATTTCCTGATACCAAACTGCTGTTGTATACCGCCTGGCCACTGTAAATAATCACGTTACTCCACCTAATTAGCCACTCTGCGGGTGTGTACACTGCTTTGCACACCACTACCGATCATAAATAGGCTAACAGCTTGGTGACATATGTCTTTTAAATTACCCAGTGCCAGGGATCAGCCTCTGATTCCTGATCAGCTTCTGTGTTCATTTCACATTTCTTTCCATATTCCTTTCACATTTTTTTTTTTGCATAATTATCGTCCCCACTATACTTCTTTGAGATTATCTGCATAGATATCCATTGTTTTATACTATATATTCACTTCATCTACTCCAATTATATGCACCTTACTGGATGATAACCTTGGTTTTCACCTGTTTTCAACCATTAAGTCGCTTGTCTTGCTGTGTAATCATATTATTCATTCCATTATTTGGTCATGCTATAATACATAGCATTGCCTTCCTGTACATTCTATAACTTCTCATCATATTCATTCTACCTTTATGTATGTTATGCTATATTCAATCAATACACTCTGTATGTACATATACATATAATCAGTTTTGATTATTGATCATATTGACTCTCCACATTGCATCGCATTTCATTTTTCAGTCCTTTGAGTTCATCATATTTTATCATAGTAACATATCATAGTTCATGATATTACCACTGTGGTCACCATTATTATCACTACAAGCGTGCATATTCCTTTTAAAATATTGAACCCTGAAGTTCAACTCCATAAACATCACATCACTCTCTCACTCATACTCATACATATGTCATTATATCAATACATTCCGTAATCATGACACCTTTGAGCAATCAATACATATAAACTATGCATAATATATACAATAAATAAAAATAATGCTACATGTTATTGAATCCACTGCAATTACTTTAATGTGGGACACGTAGATAAGCTTAAGCTTACTACTAGATCAATCAATTAAGTTACATGAATTACTTCTGTGGCAAAGTAGGGTATAATATGGGTTGCTGTGTTGCTCCAGTGGATGGTCCGTCGGCCATTCCTGCTGGTAAGACCCCTGTTTCATCATTTCTGATGCAAATTCCTTAAGAATTTGAGCAACTAAACCCTTCAATTCCCCACTTGGCTTGGGAATCAGCCGTTCCACAGAATCAAAGAACCCAATTGACAATCTGGAGTGCCCTCATCATTTATTTGTTTACTCTATTATATTCAAGCCTATGTTATTTGCCCAACCTTTCTTGTGTCCTTTTGTATGAGAGAAAGATAATTTAACTTAACACTGCCAATATGCTCATGCTTGTCGCTAGATGATAAGTCCATGTGTGCGACTGCCTTTGCATTCCCATATAAAGCTAGTAAACAGCTTTTATGGAACACATTTCGCATCACTATTGCTAATTTACATTTGATTACTCTAAATAACGAGCAAGGCTGTAAATCTGCCTTCTTTATTTCTGAAATTCATTCCATTTTATGAAATACCCAATATCTCATTGTTTATTATGGGTCTTATCTTCAAACCATTGTTCCTATCTATTGGAACTCTAAAAACGCTCATGTCATACAGTTTAAAAGCTGTATTCACAGATCTCAACAGAATAATCATATATTATTAAGGTATCATTCCACCAACTGTCTACTGGTTCACTAAACTTATTATAATATATAGGTTCCATTTCTGTTTTCCTTAATGTTCCATACTCCTCTATACTATGTGCCCATGAATCGGTCAATGCTGTTGTTAGCATATCTTCTGTCACCTAACCTATAGATAGCTCTTGCCTTTACAAATTCCTTAATAGTCTGTAAACCTGCTATCTATCTCATTCATTAAATCTGCCATTTTATGCAAATGTGCTTTTGCCATATTATCTACTGCTATTACTCATGTCTCAATGTTTGTAACATCATTCAATGTTTTGGGTATAGTGCCATCTACTATATCATAGTTTCTATAAAATGCTTATTATGTTGCTTCTTCCTGTCTTTATCTGACATCTTTCCATTCTTCCGTGCCATCATGACATCATTATGTCCATGGAAGACATCATACATGCCCTCCTATCTGCCAATCCAGTTATGCCATTGCATACACTTGACAGATATTCCTTCATATCCATCTCTTGACCTTCCTCTTTCTCTCTGATATGACTACTATTCTAGTAACCTTGAAAACCATTTCTCTTATGTCCATCCATTCTGTTTATTTTGATTTATTCCATTGTTTTGGTTCAAATACGTTCTCTGTCTGTCCAGCAAATTTTCAATTACTGCATTTCTTGAATGCTTGCAGATGTTTTATAATATTACTCAGTAAAATACAAGTGTGATTCTGCTCATTAGTCCTGTTAATAGGTGTTACTCTTGGGGTCGGAATTTCACACATATTAGTACCTATACAGCTTCTATCTGTATCCAGGCACACAGCTTCCCATTAGACATCAGCTGCTTCTAACATAGATATATCTAGCATCAGCATCAGATTATAAGTGACTTCTGTGGGAACATACATGCCTTCAATAGGAGAGAAAGCTATACCATAATTCTAAGATCTGTCTGATTAATACTGTCTGCTCAGTCTGCACTATCTGTCAGAACTAACTGATCTCCTGTTACAACTGTCACCATTCCACACATCATGCCCATCAGCATACTAAATGATGTCTCGACAGTTTGTCTTCTTGGAGATTGTCTCTTATGTTCCTTTACTGTACCATAGGAATGGAGCACACCATCAGTTACAAACATCTTAGGATGCTTTCTCGGCCATTTGCCATTATAAATTTCTTTATGTAATTGCAGCGCTGCTTAATTCCTGAATTGCATCCCTCAATCTTATTACAACTGATATATGTACCATTCATCCTATATACCTCAGTATACTAAATCAGTCTCGTTCTGTATTGTCTTATACTTATGTCAATCAGTCACATGGTGATTTAAGCACTCAAAGAACACATGTATGCATGCCACTTTGGACTTGCCGTTCCACACAGAATCCATTCCTCTGATTTTTGCTTAGCTGAGTGAATAGTGCATTCACTATACCCATGACATACTGTCTTTTGGACAGTAAGCATACTAATTGGAAAACTGTTTACTTAGGACATTATATTCAATAATGAACAGGAGGAGGAATTAAGGTATTCGTTCACTCAATTCATCCTTTCAGTCAGCTTAAACATTCTAATTTGACTGAATTAATCATTACATGCATTTCATTTCAGTGATGGCCTGTCACTGGTGTAAGTAATAACTAGCTGAGTGATGGTCTATAAGACCATGTATCCAGGTGAGTTTCACTCTTCTATGAAGACGAAGCCTCACCATCAGCTTGTTCTACATCATGCATTCCTCAACATTCACTATACTCAGGATGGCTACAGGCTCCCTCTCTTCATCTATGGATCCTTTGACTGCATGAAATCCAGATGGAAGATGGGTGTTATTTCCCGAGCTCACCTATTGTCATGTAAAGCAAGGATAAAGCATTCTATCCAGTGTGCAGGAGGGATCCTTGATTCCCTTTGAAACTGTGAACTGGTACGTAGACTGATACTTATATTTGTTACCTAATGGATTAATTGGTTAATTGATTGATTGATTGTTATTTTCCTCCATTTTCCAACAATTGATGCACTTCTCATCCATTCCGTTTAATAATTGACTGATTGATTGATTGCCAATCACATCCCATATCATCCATAACACTGACTTTATAGCACCTTCCTCATTATTCATGGCATTTTAGACTCCCTCATGAATAATATGAACAGAATTCACTGACTTCACTGTCCACATCTAACTCGTCAGCTAGACTCTAGTACATCGTGCAATGCAATTCTCTAGCCCTTAGGACCCCGATTATTGCCACAGTCCAGTTTAGTGAGCCTCAACCCCTATGTATCTATCTCCACTAAACCATAAGGCTATCTTTCCTATTGTAGCATAGCATTATCATAAAATAACTCATTATTCATGGTATAACGCCCAACATGGGATCGTTCAGTGACCAATTAATCATAATTTCCCATCTTAATGCTAGTTATTTAAAAAAATTCCAAGATCTTCATCTTTACCAAGTTTGACTATAGTCCGGCATTATAACTTCCCCACTGATCAATCCAATCCATGCACCCATGCGCCATCCTTGATTGATTGCCTCAGCTCAGTTTAACCTACTATAGCTCAGTGACTTGCCGTACTATACATAATAAATAATAATTATAAATATCAGTGTTATGTAATTAATTCATATTTCCGTGCGCTCTATTTAATTGCTGCATGATCTTTCTAAATTTCATCCTTTCATTAAATGCATCAATATGTTCTTGAGGAACTCTATTTTCCTTAACCCATTGTGGAGGTCTGTTTTTCCAATTACATAAATAAGTCTTCCCATTAGTCAACTGTCTAGATGTAACTATTTTTCGTAGCTTAGACCAGTCTAATATCTTGGGTTTTGACAACTTTGACACTTGTCCCTGATTAGCACCTTGTAATCTTGTTGGTGTGGTGTGCTTTAACTGTGCCCTAGTTTTATCCTTGGTGCTTGCGGATCCTGTATCCATAACAGATGTACTTTGTATATCATTAGCACCCTCTTTATCATCCGGTACTCTGCTTGACCACTGGCCATGGGGCTTCCTAGAGAGTTTAATCCGTATTCCCCCATCAATAGTACCATTTCTGCCATCGCCATGGAAGCTATCTACAAGATTCTTCTCGCTATCCTGGCTTTCCTGGTGCTTTCTCTGGTTTCCTGGATCTCTTGGATCTGCTTTCCTGACAATGTCTTCATTGTGAGTATTATCTACTTTACTTGGAATTTTCCGTTTCCTGTTCCATTTCCTGTGTTTGACTGGTTGTATATCTGGTAGTTCATGATTTTCATCACTATCAGAATGCAAGTCTGGTAGACTCACATTGCTATCAGATTTCTCTGATTCTGTTTCACTATCAGATATGCGAAAGTCTTTCCATCTCTTCTTCTTTCTGATCTTCTGACTTTCTTTTCTTCTTTCTTCTCTGTCACTCTCCGGCTCTTCTTTAATCTGCTTTTCTGCATATGTCACATTCTGCTTTCTCTGCCTAAGGTCATACCTTGTATCTGCAGGTCTCGTTTCCTTTCTCTCATTTCTGACTGTTTTATTCCTTTCTGTCGATTTTCTGTTTTCTTTACCCTGCTGCTCAGCATTCTGTTTCTTCATTCTGTGTTTTTCTCCGGTCCTGCTCGCTTGAGCTGTGTCCTTGCCTTTCTGTTGCTTTCCATCCTTTCTTGAGAATTGTAGATTTGTTGATCTGTTGCTAACATCCTGTTGCATCCTTGTATCAATATGCTTTGCATGCGTCCTTGGTGCTTTATGTGCATTATTGTTGATTGCTCCATTATCCTGTTGTCGCACCATATGTTTATGTCTCCTGTCGTGACCATTGGTCCTGATCCTTGTTTGTACATGTTCATTTTCATTGTCATTATCATTATCATTATTATTTTCGTCCATTGATTCCACATCCATGTCATAACGTTCTCCAACATTACCTCTGACTACTCTAGTTCTAAGCCTGGATTTGTCAGTTGTGACATAAGGTTTCAGACGTTCCTCTGGAAATAACTGTCTTAACACATTATTCTGTAATCTTAACAAGTGGAATCCTGGCAAAGGGGATGATACCACTGTCAGAGGACCTTTGTACCTGGGTGATAGCTTATATTGTGAAGAAACACGAGGCTTAACCTCCTTCAACCATACCATATCACCTGGTTTAAATCCCTTATACTTAGTTTTGTACCTGGCATCATACCGCCTTTTCATTAATTCAGCCTCTTCTCTAGCATTTCGAGCCGCTGCTCCACGCATAGCTGCTAGATCAGGCCATAAGCTTTCTAAAACTCTTTGTGGTTCATCATCATTAAGTACAGGTGCTTCTAAATCTAAATCACCTGATAATGATGGCATTATGCCATACATTAATTCATATGGTGAATAACCATTTGTTTGAATTCCCATGTCATTAGACCATCTTACATGCGACAAGAAACTTGTCCAAGGTCTCTGTGGATATTCTCTAATACAGCTACGTAAGCTAGTTAAAATTTTAGAATGCAGTCTTTCCACTGCTGAATTACTCTGTGGTCGGTATCCCACTATGTAATTCAATTTAATATTAAACTGCTCAGCCAAAGTTCTAAAAACTTCACTCATATGGGCTGCTGCCCTGTCTAATATGACCACCCTGGGTGCCCCAAAACGCTGAATCCAGGATGTCAAGAAAACTTGAGAAAGTGTGGTACTTTTTTCATTCTCAATTTTCTCAATTTCGAAGTGCTTTGTGAACCTGTCTACCATTACTAGCACTTTCAAGTCCCCGTCCCTAGTTGGACTTATTTTGAGTACATCCATGTGTACAACTTCAAATGCTCTACACTCATCTCTCAGGTGTAATGGAGTCCTAATATGAGAGTAATCCCTCTTGGTTGCTTGGCACTCATGACATGTGGATACATATTTCAACAAATCATCATATAATCCTTTCCAATAAAATCTTTGGCGTATTAAATGCAACAGACTATGAAATCCTCTATGACTGCCATGCAGTCCATGATGAAATAAACTACTTATTCTAAATCTATGTTTTGCTGGTAGAACCAATTGATGACACATCCTGTCTCCTGGCTTAGGATAAAACTTCCTGTATAATAAGCCACTGTCTGTTAGATAATATTTGTCCTCTTCAGCAACTACTCTTTTAGCTAATTTTATGGGATCTGGTAATATTTTCTGTAGCTTATACATGTACATATCAGCTGAGTCCTTGTCAGCCCTCTGCTCTGCTGCCAAAATCCTAGCATTTTGTAACACATTGCTATACACATTGAGAACTTGTTGTGCTTGGATGCCTTCTACATCTTCAAAATATATTGGGTTTTCATTCTCCATAAATGCATCCAATTTCTGTTGTCCAGTTTCCTTATCCTGTGGTTCAATGACACGTTCATTATCATCATTGTCATCATGTTCATCTGACATGTGATGGTCCTGTGTGAACGGTACATAATCAGCTTTGTCCAATTCATCATATTCATTCTCATCATCTGAGTCCTCATTATATCTAAAATGTCTTGTTGGTACATTATTTTTCATTGATGTATCAGTAGGTGATTCTGGAGGGTAATTGTGTTCATCAAACACATCAAACATACAGAACCCTCGTCGTTTGGGTGTCCTATTCTTGTCCTCTGTAACAGGTGCTATGTAACTATGCTTTAACCTGCCAGGTTTGCGTTTGCCTGTGATAAGTTCATCATAAGGACAGTGTGCTGCACTTATCGCACTATGCTTGTCTGGTTCCTCTTCATCACTTAGTACTGGTTGTCCATGATATTTTATACGTGACATCAGGTCTGCTACACAGTTCATTTTGCCTTGCTTGTGCTGTACTCGTATGTCAAATTTAGTCAAGTACAGATGATATCTAAATAATCGTCCAGTCCTATCTGCTAGTTTGTGTAAATACACATTTGTCAAGTTATCTGAATACACTTCTAATTGAGGTCTAAATCCCATCATGTTTTCACATAATTTCAAACTTTCAACTAATGCTAATGCTTCCTTGTCATTGGAATGATATTTCTTTTGACAATCATTCAGTGTTTTTGACATGAATAAACATGGTCTAGTCAGTCCATCATCTCCCTTTTGTGAAATGACAGCACCCACAGCTTCATCACTAGCATCTAACCATACTATAAATGGCTTCTCAGGGTCAGGGGAATACAACACAGCATTTTTCAATAATGCTGTCTTAAGTGCATCCAGCGCCGCTTGCCGCCGCTGGTCCCACACAAAAGGTTCACCCTGTCTTAAGAGTTCATTTATAGGTAGACTGATTTTGCTGTAATCTTTTACAAATCTTTTATAAAAGTTGAGTGCTCCCATCACTTCTCTGACTTGCTTAACATTCTTTGGAGATGGCAATTTGACTAGTGCTTGTAATTTAGCTGGGTCTGCTCTTACTCCATTCTTATCAAATATATATCCCAAGTATTTAACTGATGATTGCAATAATGTTACTTTTGTCGGTGAGATCCTCAAGCCTACTTGTCTTAGTCTCCATAATAGCTTATTTAGCACATCTAAGTGTTCCTCAACCGTCTCTGTCATTATGAGGATATCGTCCATATAGTTCATAACATGCTTATTATTAAGGACTCCTAAGCAACGGGACATTAAACTACTAAATACTTCTGGACTGTTACTGGCACCCATTGGGAGCCTATTAAAGCAATACTTCTGTGTTCTAGTATTGATAGCACAAATTTCTTTACTGTCCTCAGTAAGCTGTACCGCGTAAAATGCAGATGCTAAGTCTAGTACCGAAAATACTTTGTTTTTACCAGCTGCTATGTGATCTATAACTTCATTTGCCATTGGAATCGGTGACTTAGCTCTTACTATCATTTTATTTGTTTCATGAAAATTAAGTACTAATCTAGGCTTAATGGGCTGATTCTCATTATCCCTGCGATAGACAATAAATGCAGGCGCGCCCCAAAGACTACCTTCACTGGGTCGGATCACACCTGCTGATAATAATTTTTCCATTTGTCTATCTAGCTCCTTTTCACTTTCTGGAGGCATCCTATATGTCCTAACATTTACTGGTGTGGCATCTGCTTTCAAGTCAATTCTATAGTAAACTCCTTCCATTATAGCTATTTCATTTAGATCTGCTGCAAACGCCTGTCTGTGACGTTTTAGTATTCTGATTAAGTCCAGTCTGTGTTCTTCCATTTTTGGTTCAAGTTTAATGATTTCATTCCATTTAATTGGTTGAAATTTCTCTATTCTAGTTTGATTTCCTATGTCAACTTCAGCTTGACATGCTACTGTCCGTTTACCTGCCTCTACTCTGTCAACCAATACAGGTGGGCAATATGGTTGCTCTGGCCATAATATTCTAATACCAGCCACAATGTCATTCCTGTATGAATATGAGTTGGGAATCTCACGTTGTGACGCCTCTGTACTACTAATATCCACTGATACATATATAGGCTCTCCCTTCTCATTGTAGTCTTTACAAGGGTAATCTGTTGGCCTATCCAAACAGTGGTCCTTCTGTAGTTTTACACATGAAGGTAGCTTATTAGACGGTTTAAGAAAGGATTTATGTGTAAATTCTGCATTAGCCACTCGCTCACCACTAATTATCATCTTGGGTTTAGAGCTGGCATTCATTATACATATTGGATATAACCCATTATCTTGTCTAAACGCTACACTAGGTTTGATTATTAACCCTTTATCTGAGTGTATATTTTGGGATCCAGTAATGTCCAACATGTTTGCTTGATTTTGTGATGCAGTCATGTTCTGCAGACTAGCGTCATTCATAGTCGTGAAATTTGGTTTACAGTATATAATTATATCTGAATGTGGAGGAATCTCCACATCATTCACTGTGTGTAAATATACAGTTTTATAAATTATTGAATTTATGCCGTTCCTTAACTTTCTCTCTCTATAGTCTAATATACCTCCTATTTGCACTAAGAATGGTGTTCCTAGCAAAACTGGTGATGGTAAAGATCTGACTATTAAACATGGCACTTCTAAATCTTCTCCATCTAATTGTATGGGTAACATTAATGATCCAAAAACTGTAATAGGATTGTCTTGTGCGTCCCTAAGCATTCTATCGTATGCCATTTCTACCAGATAACTCAATCCCAATGATTTAACATAATCATGTTCAATACAATTGACTCCTGCTCCAGTGTCCAGCATAACCATACATATCTTTGATTGTAAAAGCATTGGAATTCTATTTAACTGATCCAAAATGTGTACCTTCTCTGTCCCATCTGGTAAAGTCCATATAAATACCCCTTCTGGTTTCTTAGATCCAAACATGCTAGTCTTCATTGTAGCTTGTATTAAAGGTAGGGTGTCATTATGTGCCCCTACAAGGTTTTCCCGTACGTTCTCTGTATGTGCCATCTGGTGGCAATTTTGAGAACTAGCAAAATTGGGCATTGCTGCCCTGTTTTTAACAGCTTCAGCATAGGACATTGGTTTTCTAGCAGTAGATTGATTAACTTGTAGCATGTTAACTGATTTCCCATATACCTGATTCATAATACATGGAACATACATTTTTGCATTAAATACATTGCTCGGTGTCTTACCCTTATCATGACATACATATGCATTATTTACATGTGCAATACCATCATTCACATTCACACTCGCTCTCTCATTCATTTTCAAAGGAATATGCAGCCTGTCCTATTGTGCAACATTCACATTAGGCCCCCGTGCTACACCATTCATCTGAGCGAGATTCTCATTCTGATCAGCGTTATTTTGTCCATTACCTATTAACAATGCAATCTGCTCTTTCATTAAATAGCATTTGGAAACTGTGTGTCCTTGCTTCTGGCACCATTGGCATGTTTGTAATTGATATTCATTTGCCCTGTTTAATTGCCTCCTAGGCCTATTCGCATTAAATCCTTGACCCTGTCTTATGTTTCCAGAGCCGCCGCCATCGTGCGCCACTGGACCAAATTGCTGATAATACGGAGCATATCTTTGAGATTGTGACTGAGCTGATCTAGGTAAGCTTGGACAATTCCTTTTTATATGCCCTTCCATGCCACAATTGAAGCATGCACCCCTAACTACTGTGGGAGTTTGACTCCTAGTCCTTTTCATTTGCTTCATATTCTCTTTAATTTCAGATATAGAGCTCATTAAATCATTTATATCTGTTTTAGCTTTCTTAGCATCACTCTGTTTAGGAATTTTAGTTTCTTGTTTCAAGGCTTTAATTTCCTTGTTTATTGGCTCTAACACTTTCTGAATCTCTGGCATTAATTCCTGCCTAATGTTTGCAGCATAGTCATTCTTGGATTCTTTGTCCATATGACCTGCTGTTGTAGCAGCAGCTAATAGTTCATCCACATTAGTGGGATTCTTAATCAGTATGTGGTCTCTAGCTCTGGGCTTTACACCACCTGTAACTACTGTCCTGACATCAACAAATTGATCTTTTGTTAATGGCTCACCGGCTGGACATTTGAATAGATTCCTGAAAGCATCTATAACTTTCTCAGTAAACTCAGTACATGTGTCTCTTCCTTGTACCATATCATATAAGTCTCTTTTATATGTGTACATGTCTGGTTCTTTAACACCAAATTTCTCTAAAAATGCTTCCCTGACAAATTGAATTGTGTCATCAGCATCTGTAGGATTCACTTTTAATTTAACCTTTGCAATTCCTGATCTATGGAACCATTTGGATCCAGATTTTCCTAGATGGAATGGTAGATAATCTCTCTTATTTTCCACTGAATATCCGTGGATATCACAAAAACTGTTATATGTGTCCCACCATTCAATGGGATTCATGTCAGATTCATAAAGTTGAACTTTAATGTTCTTCTTAATTTTATCAGCTGCTTCTGCCGCCATGCATACAAATTGTTCAGCTGGTGGCTGCATTGCATTGAGTGCTTCTCTTAACGGATTATCTGGGCCATGTGGATTAATAATATGGCTCAAATCCACTGATCTATTATCATCTACAATGTTTTTTGCATAAATACTATTCTTTTTGCTAGTCTTCCCTGCTTTTACATTTTCATTTATAACTTCTTGCACTTTTTGAGCAAAAGCATTTAAATCTGCTTGTGTAGCTCCTACCCTTACTTGTTCTCTACTCAGTTTTTCAGTCACTTTATGTGTTAATTCTGCTTTATCTCTTGCTTCACTCAAAATTTTCTCTAACCTTTCTGATGTCAATGGTCCTTCAGCTATTGCTTCATTTAGTGTGTTTATAAAATTTTCACTATATTGAGATGTATTTACTGACACATTATTAGTAATATTCACTGATATCTGAGCCTGGGGTTGCTGCTGGATATTATCAGCTACAGCAGATATCGCCCCCATTAAAGACGGAGCTTCTCCTGAAGCTCTAATATGCTTTAACACACTAATGATATCAGTATAAGTACTAGGAGCATTATCACATGATGCTTGCAAACCAGATGCTGATACTGTGGCCAATGCCTGTGCATCAGAATCTGTTGCCTGATTTATAGATAACTGACTATCATCCAAAGGTTCGCAGATAGAGGTCTGACAAGTAAAATCCTGAACAGAACTCACAGAATCATCTCTCAGGGAATCAGTGTCATGCACAGGAGAGTGAGTAAATGGTGACCAACCTGGTTTAGAAGTCTTCTCATCATCGTGTCCATTGTGCTCTCCTGTTGCTGTATGCTCCAATAACTGTTGAGAGTCCTTTGGTGATGCGTCCCTTATCTCCTGTGATATGTCCTTTGATGCCGTTTTTGATGCTATTTTTGATGTGATCTCTGGAGTACTCAACTCATCATTGTACTTTGCGTCTGTTTGCAGGTCTGAATGACTCGCCAGAGATGACTCATCACTGTGACCATACGTGGCCACCTTTATCACAATAGCTGCTGACTGCCTATCTGATGATAATTCACTAGATTCTAATAAATAACATGGTGTATCTACATCTGTGCTTTGTTCTAATTTATCCCTGTGGTCCTGTCTAATATCCTGCATAATATCCTGCATAATATCTCGTGTACGCGATATAGCTGTATGTGCATTATATCTAGGTGCTGTGTGTGATACAGCCTCAAAATCCCTACATGTAGTACGCGCTGATACAGCCTCAGAGCCTATATGTGAGGATGTCACAGCCTGCTGGTCGCTAGGGCCACCAGCCTGCTGGTATTCATCACTCACCTCTGAATTGGCTTGTTGCTGAGTTCCATGTTGCACTTCAGTGTCAGGTGAAGCTGCATTGTCACTAGTATCAACATCTGCCGCATCTGTTGTACCAGTAATGTTCACTGATGATGTGTCGTCGCTGGCGCCATCATTACTAGCTAGTGCGTCCTTGCTAGTGTCGCTGTCGGCCATCTTGAAGTAGCAGTGGGTGTAGAAGATCCAGTAATAGTCGCCAAGTAATATTCTCCACCAAATTATTATGAGGGTACCCAGCACTATATGTTGATTACAGTACTCAAGCACACCTCACAACGTCGGTTTGTTGCTGTCTATCACTTGGGGGTTGGTTGTCAATGAATTACTTCCCATGGAGATGCTATTACTAGAATGTCACAGTTCCACTGGTGCTACTATTAGGATGATTGTAGATATAACTTCAGTACTGATGAATAGATCACAACTCGTCTCGCTTTGCTTCAACGCTGGTGTCATCCACCGTCTCAGGAATGATGTGAGGTACCCAAATCTTTTGGGTCATTGACAACGCTATAAGACTAAGCTAGCTAATCAGTGTGACTGTAAACAGATCACACACTTTCCCTGGTTAAAGCTTCCACTGTTGCCAGTTTCAGGTCGCTTTCCTAACTATTAGAATATTTAAACTTAAACTTGAATTGTGCTATATAAAATGTCAGCACCCTCTCTGTAAGTAAGTGTAAGGCTTCCACTCTATGAGAGTTTCAGGTCACCTTCCTGCCTATCAGTTTCTTCCCTAAATTACACTGTAACTAACACACTAGTGCTGGTCTATCATATAATGCTAGCCCAGCTAGGATTCCAACTTAATACTGAACAACAGCCTGTTAGGGCTATTGAACAATACAAGCTATGAAACCTGTATAGCTGCTGAACTAGGCAATGACTGACTGCCACTAGGTGCTGCTGCTAAAGTCTGTAGATCGTTCTTCTCATCAAACTGCTATGGGTATCCAGCAGTACTTCCTCTCTCTCTGGATGTCGCATCCAGAGTGTTCTGAAGTCCCTACCAATGCCTGGCTTATATAGCAAGATCCAATGATCACTCTGCACAGACATGCCTGACGATGTGGCTATTCTTAGAACATTACCACTTCCTGTGACCATGTCGGAGTGGCTATTTTTAGCATATTACCACTTCCTGTTCAAGTCGGAGTGGCTATAAATAGCATATTACCACTTCCTGTTCAAGTCGGAGTGGCTATAAATAGCATATTACAACTTCTGTAGGTGTCCCTGGGTTCGTTTCACTAACCCCTGGGACCCTTTCAGTAATCCTTAATTCCTTGTGTCATCAGATCTGAGTGATCTGCTGTGTACTTTGCGACTCTGCTGTACTATTAATAGTACCTAAATCCTATAGCCACTGTTTACAGCTTAAGAACCAACTTAAACAACTCAGGCTATAAATAGCCTTCGTTTGTTTGACAGGGGGAGGGATTGCCTCGACCTGTTACCCTATATTTAGCCTTTACCTATCGTTCTACAATCATTACCCATTGATATCATGTCTACTATTAGCTACAACAAAATCCACCAAAAACAACCATTAATGCACTTGAATCTGCATTACTTTACTTTTGATTCACTATTAATAAAGCTCTCTTTATTCGTGTTACTTTGTGAACACTCACTGTATCACTCACTGTATCATTGATTGAGTGAAAATTAACGTTCCTCACTGTATCACTACGTTGAGCTTATAAAAGTGTAACATTATGGACTTTGCTACATAATA
>JAAUYI010038657.1_pt1 | contig 15180 bp, 10 predicted proteins | sample 7278041 | NCBI WGS metagenome assembly JAAUYI01 (sample SAMN14350216, study PRJNA611818) | marine sediment metagenome | isolation source: surface marine sediment (0.6m) | place: French Polynesia: Moorea | collected 2018-08
GACGTAGGCAAGATTCTCAACAGTTATCAAACTTCTGACGGTTTTAACCATGCCTCTTTCAACGAAGATATGTGGTGGTCCGTTAAGGAGAATCGGGAAAAAGCAATCAAGGCGATGCTAGTTGATGCCCGTTCAAAAGGTGTCGATGAAGTCATAGCCAAAAAGCGAAATATAAATTTTGACAATAAACCGCAGCCCAAACCAGAGCCGAAAGGCAAAGAGGGCTACGCAAACGGCAAGATTTTAGATACGCAGCGGTCGAGTAGCTATGGGGTTAAATATGCTTTACCAGCAGAAGAGTAAAGCCAACAAATGTTTAACTCTAAATCACAGTAATAATGCCTCATGTAATACAGGCGAACCCCGGCGTTCGCACATCACCCACAGGTCAGATTCCAGCTTCTTGGAATTATTTGAGCGCATACGACTACGCTACGCAATATGAGCCAGATCGTGTGCTAAAGCTTCACTCCCGTTACGGTAACGGTCTAATAACGGGCTTTGCGAGAATTACAGGTAGTGAGAAGCCCTACGCTTCCGACCTTGTAAAACACGCAGAGGAAGGACGATTGATGCAGATAAGCGAAAGCGTTGCCAGAACAGGTAACGATTTCACCGCTGGTTCTGCCCATAACTTGAGAGTTGGCGACATCATCAAGATTTCTGACGGTACTTCCGAAGATATTGCTGATGTTACCGCCGTTGGTTCCACCACGGTCTTTACCGCTGTTTCACGTAAAGCGGCTGGGTATGCCATCGGTCTGGCCGATCTTTCTCTTTATGCGTTCTCTTCTGATTTTGCCAAAGGTTCGGCAGGGTTCAACCAAGGCCGAACTTGAGACCCCGAATACTTTGACAACTACACCCAGACAATCAAAGAGTTCTTTAGTGTCGCCGAAAGTGATATGGCGCACACCGTTTGGGTAGAAACTCCGCACGGAGATCACTGGTTCAACTACGACATGGACAGAACCTACAATCTTATGCAGAATAAGATTGAGTTGACGCACCTCTTCATGGAACGTGCCGAGGCTGGTTCTGATGCCGCTGCCGCTGGTAAAGGTGGTATGAACGGTATCGTTCCTACGTGTCGAGGCCGTGCAAATGTTGGTAATGGCTACATCACCACATTGGCCGAAATGGACCAAATCATCTTCCGTTTGCAGAAGCAGGGCAATTGTTCGTCTTACACCGTATGGTGCGATAGCCAGCAATTGGTCCACTTCACCGAAATGTTGGCCACCGAGAACAAGTGGGCTGATACGGGTGCAAACTACGGTACGTTCAGAAACAGCCCTCAAATGGCGGTTTACTTGGACTTCCAGACGTTTGTACGACAAGGTATCACCTTCCACTTATGCCCTTGGAGGGTTTTGATTGACCCAACCTTGGACGGTGGTTCGCAATTTGACGTGACTTCTGTTGCTTGTTTGTTCGTTCCTGACGGTCAGAAAACCGTAATGAACGACGACAGGGACAAGGAAGATATGCCATACTTTATGGTACGGTACAGAAAGTCCGCTCATATCGACCGTAGGTTGAGAACCAAGATTCTTGGCTTGCCCGGTAACGAGATCGACGAAGATCAAATGCAAGTACAGCACATCGCAGAGCAAACCAATCAAGTGATTGGTGCAAACGAGTGGTACTTGGTGAATAGATAAATCATGTGAAGGGGGTAGTTCGCTGCCCCCTTTTTAACTTAAAAATTGGGAAACAAATGAGTGGTAAAGTAAAGGAAGAAGAATATTGGGAATACATTCTTGTTGGAGATAACAAGCCATTGACTTGGCAAGTGAGACAGCCCGTACTGGTCGATTATGATGGTAAGGGTTTGCGCAATATCGTTTACGTCGCAGGAAGCAATAGTATTCTCGAATCACAGAACGAGGGGCTAAAGAAATCCGTGGTTGAATTCATCAACGGAAAACTAAGGTTCCCGAAAAGTGACAAACTACTCAAGAAGTTCATCGACTATCACACCGAATTGAATGTGAAGTTCAAACTTCTTGACCCAGAGGCCGAGGCACAGGCAGCATTGAGGCAGCTTGAACTACGTGAAGAAGCCAAGGATTTGATTAGAAATAGTGACGCTGAAATGCTTAGGGCGGTTGCGGTCATTCTCTTTGACCAAGAAGCGTACACGTTTGGGGATAAGGTAGTAAAACTTAAATGCTTTGGCTACGCTGATAAGGAGCCACAGAAGATGCTCGATTTATTGAACGACCCAAAAACCAAGGTAAGGTACTTGGTAGCCCTTGCTTTTTTGAAGCAGTTGCTTAAAACCAACGTACAGAAAACAGCGGTTATGTGGGCTGACAACGGCGAAATCATCATACCATTGGCCGTGGGCGAAACAGCGGTCGAAAAAATGGCAGACTTTCTATATGACGATAAGAACGCCACAACGCTGCAAGAACTTTCAAAACGTGTTGAAAGCTTGACAGAGGCCGTTGCGTAAGGAAAATATTTATGATAACTCCTAGCTTACTGGAGGCTTATTGATTTTTCCCAATCAAGAGAAAGAGTGTCTATATGGCACTCTTTTTTTGTTGGAACCGTTCGACGAAAGAGTATCAATATAGTAGCATTATTATTATATTTTTGTTATATAGTTATAGCATAGTAACCCTAAACCAAGTGCCGTGATCGATAGATTATATACTACCCTTCAAGTTATCACCAGTAAGGACACTAGGGGGAACTTGACACCAGAAGAATTCAACGAATTGCTCAATAGCGTCATCGAGGACAAGTACGAAGATTATTTCTTTGAACTTGATCGCGCTTTGAACCGCCAGAACCGTGGATATGCCAACAACGGTTTCGCCAAGGTGCCTGAAAAGCTGCAAGAGAAAATAAGGCATTTTTACAAGCGTGACGTAATGGCCAAGGCCACCGACACCTACCCTGCCCCAGAAGATATGCGCTATCTCGATGCCATATTCTACCAAGGGGTAAAGATTGCGTTGACCAAGAACGCTACAAGCTTCTATTTACAGACCGAAAGCACACGGCTAAGGCCAACCCTTTCAAGGCCGATAGCCTTGGAGGAAGGCCGTAATTATACGGTAGCCCCATCATCCATAACTGCCGACTTGGACGTTTTCTATTTGAGAAAGCCGCTAAAAGCCAAATGGACGTATAACCCCATTACGGAGCAGTTCAATCCCGATGCCAATGATTTTCAAGACGTGGATATGCACCCATCTGATGAACAGGATATTCTTAGAAGGTTGGTGAGCAAGGCTGGTATCAATCTTGACGACAATCAACTTGCCGCCTATGGCATGAACACCGAACAAGCCGAATTTCAAACCAATAACGCCTAAGTCCAATGCCTATACCAGCAGATCAGTATTACAGCAGCACCGAAAACTATGGCAGTTACCAATGGGTATATGTCAATGAAATCGTGAAGGACATTCTCTTGGAGGCCGAGGAAGATGATGACCATTATCTTAAGAACGTCAATGAATTTCTGCTTTACAAATACGCCCGTGACGGCGTAAAGGAGTTGGCCTTCAATGTTTCGGGAACCGTAAAACCGTTGGCCTTTGAATTGACCGAAACACTACAAATCGTTATGCCGCAGGACTATGTTGACTGGACCCGTATCAGCATCATAGACGAAGAGGGCTTTTACCAGCCATTGAACGAAAACCGTGACAGCGACATATCGAGGGCGTACCTACGCAGTAATCAAAACGAAATCATTTTTGATTCTGACGGTGAGCCTATTGAGGTTGACGGAGCCAACCAATCAGGAGGCTTCCTGTACCGAAGCACCCGAAGGGACTATACTGGCCAAGAGTTCAATAAAGACTATTCACGCTTTTCAAAAGATGGTGAGTTCAAGGTGGATAAGTACGCTGGCGTTATCAACTTTTCTTCAAACTTGGTAGGTAAGATCATAGTACTGGAATATGTCAGCGATGGGGTGCAATGGGATGTGTTGAAGGATGAAGAAATCAAGGTACACAAGTTCATAGAGCAGCCATTGAACGATTACATCTATCTAAGGGGTATCGAGCGCAGAAGGCACGTATCGGCAGCGGAAAAAGCGAGGGCTTTGAACCGCTACAATAAGAGCAAGCACACCGCTAAGAAAAAATTTGCTGGGTTCTCTTTGGATGAAATTGCCAAGGCCATGAGAAGCCGAAGCCAATGGAATAAATTTTAAAAGACGTGAAAGAATCTAAGAGAGTTTTTTCGGGTGCCGGCATGAATCAGGACGTAGACGAGCGAATGTTGCCACAGGGCTACTATCGCCGTATGCAGAATGGCCGTGTTGCCAGTTCAGAGGGCAGCGATGGCGGTGCCGCCAAAAACGTCGTGGGGAACACCAGATTGACCAATTTGGGGCTTGTCAACGGTAGGGCTATCGGAAAGTTTGCCGATAGTATCAACCAGCTTATTTACTGGTTCATTACCAGCGATACGAAAGATATGCTCCTTGAGTTCAATGTGGCACAACAGCAGCTTTCCGTAATACTGGAATCTTCAAAGCCCAACGGGGTCCTGAATTTTGATGATGAATATTTGATTACGGGCATCAACAAGATTTTCAATGGCGAATCTGAAAACGATCTTTTGTTCTGGACCGATGACTTGAATCCACCGAGAATGATAAACTTGGTGAGGGCTAAGACGTGGCCAGCCGATGGATTTACCGAGAAGGATATTAGTGTCATCAAACCGATGCCGAAACACGCCCCTACGGTACAGTTGACATTTACCAGCAGCACCCTTGAGAACAATCTCGAAGAGCGGTTTTTTATGTTTGCCGTGAGGTACAAATATGAAGATAACCAATACAGCCCCTTTAGCCCGTTCAGTGACCCAGCCTTTGCCTCTAAGTCATTCAATCTCAATTACCAATCCATGGAGAACGAGGGCTTTGTTAATAACTTTAATGCGGTAAACGTACTCTTTGATACGGGAGATTCCAGCGTTATCGAGGTACAGCTTTTGATAAAGGAAACCAACAGTAATGCCGTTTTTGTCGTTGAAAAATTCAATAAGGCCGAACGTCTTTTGGGCGACAACGAAACCGCAGCTTTTTTGTTCTCCAACAGCAAAACGTTAACCGCTTTACCTGACAATCAATTGCTTAGGTCTTTTGATAACGTGCCATTGTTGGCCAAGGCACAGGAGAACATTGGCAATAGGATTTCCTATGGCAACTACGTGGAGGGCTATGATCTGCTCGATGCCAACGGTAACGCCGTGGTCATGGATTACCAGTTGTCGCTCAATAGTTTTGACTTGGCTGGCACCCCACTTACATCTACTTTATCAACAGGCAGTTACACCAATGACAGACTGACCTTTGACTTTGCGAACATTGAATTGAAACAGGGAAATTCTATCAGTATAGATGTTATTATGGATAGTGAGATTGATGGCGATTATGACAATGATTTCACCTTTCTTTTCAATAAGGACTATGCCACCGTGAACGAATTGGCCGCTGATACATCGTTTATCAACTTCATTGAGAACATTCTTACTTCAACTTTTCTGGCCAACTTCAATGAAACCCCACCAACAAATGGTTCGGTAAGCAGCAATACCAATTTTACCATTGTGGCCAATACAGGGCTTGTGAGCAGCGTTACCACTTTCATTACCATACAAGCCCCAACAGTAACCTATGAAATAGACAATTCGCCCAACCCAAGCACCTTTCAAACGGTATCATGGGGCTTTCGTGAAAACCAAGCTGCTGTTTTCTATAACGAGAGTGGAACCAATAGCAGTCTTAAGACGAACAGAAGCTATGAGGCCGCATTGATTTACCGTGATGAATATGGCCGATCTACCACGGCATTGACCGACCCAGACAATACCCTGTACATTCCGCAGAGTGCTTCAACCTTCAAGAACAAAATACAGGTACAGGTCAACCACCAACCGCCTGAATGGGCTGATCGGTATCAGTTTGTCATCAAACAGAACAAGGGCAACTATGATACCATTTATGCCAACCTTTTCTATGTAGACGGCCTTTTTAGATGGGTTCGTTTGGATGGTGCCAATAAGGACAAGGTTAAGGAGGGCGACACATTGATCGTTAAAAGCGATTTGAGCGGCACCGTTGCCGACGTTACCAAGGTGAGGGTTTTGGAAGTGGCCACAAAAGAAAGCGATTTTATCACGGGCAACGTTGATGAAAACGACAACGATATTATTGAAGAGCAGGGCGTATATATGAAGATACGCCCGAACGGTTTTGATATGAACCAGTCGGATTCTCGAATCGAAACCTATCAAGATTTTGATAGCCGACACGATGACCCCAACCCAACCTTGAACATTGGCGATTTTGGCCAAACCGATAGCCAAGGCACTTTCACCTTTAGCGAGATTACGGCAGGGTCCATAATCAATATCAAGCTTGAATCGTGGGAGCGGAATCGGGGCGACCGATATTTTTCCTATATCCGTCAGTTTGTGGCCAATAGCACCTTTCCTAATTTTCAGGCATGGTTTGAGGCAGAGGTAACGGATTTTCAGCAATTTGAGGACGACCATTTAGAAATCAACGAGTTTACCGATGGTGGCCGAAACTGGCGTTTGAGAACCGACGAAGGAGGCTACGGATGGGGCGGTGATCGTAGGTTTTCAGGAGAGGTGAACATTGTGTTCGGTGGCCTTTTGATTTTTGAAACCGAACCACAGGACACCGATGGAAACACGTTCTATGAGACAAGCCAAACCTTTTTGATAGAGAACGACCAGCACCAAGGCAATGTTCAGAACCAAACCTTGTCACAGCCAGCAATCGTAGAATTGAACGTGTTCAATTGCTTTGCCATGGGCAACGGTGCCGAAAGCTACAAAATCAAGGATGCGCTCAATAAGCCCTTTTTGGACTTCAATACTAGGCCGACGCTTGCCGATGTTGAAACTTATCGAAGAATACGAAGGTTTGCCGATATTACGTATAGTGGCACCTATAACGAAGAGAGCAACCAGAACGGCCTAAATGAATTCAATCTTTCCTTGGCCAACTTCAAGGATGACATTGATAAAAAGTATGGCAGCATTCAGTTGCTACACGCTAGGGACACCGATCTTTTGGTATTTCAAGAAGATAAGATACACAAGGTTCTCTATGGCAAGGATTTACTGTTCAATGCCGATGGTTCTGGCAACTTGGCCAGCGCAGAAGATGTATTGAACCAGCACATTGCCTTTACTGGTGAATACGGTATCAGCAAAAACCCCGAAAGCTTTGCCTACGATGCCAAGGTATTGTACTTCACGGATGCCAAGAGGGGGGCTGTCATGCGCCTGTCAAATGATGGCCTTACCGAGATAAGCCGAAACGGATTGCGAAATTATTTTCTGGATTTGTTCAAGGATAGCCTGTACCGTAAAAAGGCAGGGGGCTTCGACCCCTACAACGACGAATTTGTACTCGGTGCCGAGAACTTGGATATTTACACCCCACAAATTACGATACCCTGTACTGGCAACTATTCACAAACCGCCTTTACGGGTACAGCAACCTTTGATGTCGATTATGGCATAAGCATTGGAACCGCTGGTATTACCTACACCAAGGGAGCGGAAGAAATTACGGTAAGCATTTTTTACAATGGTACGAACCAAGTAACGGTCATTGACGCTGGCACAACGTCAGGCACCATCGAATTTGATAAAACCGTTTCAAGCCCTACAACGGCCACCGTAACCGTAATGGCCACGAATGCGGTAGACTTTACGATTTCTGGGCAATGTGTCGATGCCACTACGCTAACCGTAATAACGGTGGTAGTCAATGATTCAACGGATGAAAACAAAACCATTCGCAACCGATACCGATTTAATGCCAATGGCAACAATTCGCCCTATAAGAACTTTGATACGATATTCGGCGAGAACTACCTTACCACCTACGACACCAACACGGGTGAGCAGGGCATTGGTGCCATACCCCTTGATGGCAGCCTTATTACCATGGAAAGCTATAAGGGCTATGCAAACACGGCTGATTTCGTTGTCGGTCAGGACAGGCTGGGCTATGTGGTAAGCAATACCTTGTTTCAAGAAGCTGATGTAACCAATTTGCTGGCTTCGGGAAATTGGTTGACGACAGGCCAAACGGTACTTCCGAGCGGTGACGTTATCAACGGGGGCAATTTTGTGCTGAACCGACCCAATGATGAACAGTACCTATACCTGATCTATGATTACGAACTCAAGAACAGTCCACCGGTAGCCATTGGTGACAGCTTTAATATTGATAAGGGCGTGGCCACAATTTTAAATGTCATAGGCAACGATACCGACCCTGATGGCAACCCTTTGACAGTAAACATTGTTTCACAGCCTTTACATGGTACGGTAGTTGTTAATAGTGACCAAACCGTAACCTACACGCACAATAACAGCGATAATCTGGCCGATTCGTTCACCTATCGGGTAAACGACGGTTTTGTAAACAGTAATGTGGCGACGGTGAACCTCTTTATAGGGGTTTCCTGTACCAGCGGATTGAACGCCAGCGGTAGCGTGGGTATCTACGAAACCACCGTGGTAATAGGTTCAGGTACGGGAACCACGGGCATTATCTACAATGCCTTTGGGGTGCCAGATAGGTTTGAGATTATTTATAACGGTGTGGTGGTTGCCGATTCAAAATATGTAGGCGACAGCTTAAGCGGAAACCCACCATCGTACACAGGTTTATTGGGATTGAAGAATCTTGACGTTTTCCAGTACGACGGCAGCCAGTTTGTTGCTACGGGCGAGAACAGGGCGGTAAATATCCAACAGACAGATGTAGCCGATGGTGTGACCGAGCCTACTGCCGCAAGTGGCCAAATTACGTTCAATAAGACAACGGCAAGCCCTACAACGATGTTGGTCAGGGTCACGGGTCCTGTTGATGGCACCGCATGGAACATTGTGAACATTTGCCCCAGCGACTTGGGCAACGAAGGTACGGCCTTCAATATTTCGTCACAGTCCTACGATTCTGGTTTACAGAGTGATGGGGAGCCAGCTTGTCCGTTCGCATTGAACAACACGAAATACCATAATGGTACGAGTACATACCCAACCTTGAGCGACAGGGTATATAACGATATTGATATAACCAATCCGTTTGACGGAGGTAACAATTATTTCGCCATTGCAGATGGCCGCACGATACGAATTGATTCTAACGGAGTGATTCAAGACGTGTGGATTTGCGGTGCTGGTAACGCATAAGATATGGAAACGACTTTGGCATTCAGGGATAACGGCAATTTGTGGAACAGCTTTTTCACATACACCCCCGATATGATGATCGGCATGAACAACGTGTTCTATTCCTTCAAGAACGGTGATCTGTACCAGCATGATCTGGGACCACAGAATACGTTCTATGGCCAGTACGGAAATTTTGAAATCGAGGGCATTGTGAACGAAAACTCAAGTGACGATAAGATGTTCAACAATGTGGTACTTGAAAGTACCGAGCCTTTTGATGTTGAACTGGAAACCAACCTAAATGCCAGTACTATAAGTGCCAATGAATTTGTGATACGTGAGAGCAACTGGTTTGCCCATACACGTAGGGATGAAAGTGCGGTTGACCTTAAGGGGCTTAGTACGGTTGGCGTTGGGGTGCCTTTGTCATCTAACGGAAACGTCATAACCTTTAATCGGGTCAGCGAACGGGTCAGCACGGGCGATAAACTGTATCAGGTCAACGGTAGCAGCTACCAAGAGGTAGGAACGATTACCGAGCATACCAGCACCAGTATTACCGTGGCCGCATATACCAACGCTTTGATAAACGGAGCCTTTTGCTTTGCGTCAAAAGACAGCCGTTTAGAGGGTACAAAAATGAGGGGCTATTTTTTGAAGTTCAAACTCATAAACGATAGCACCGAGGAAGTTGAAATATTTGCTTTCAATACATTACTAGGGAAAAGTCATGTTTAAGTATCGGTTTGTAAAGGAAAAAGATTTTGCGATGCTGCATAAGTGGTGGAGAGAAAACCGCTTTCCCCCACCATCAAAGGCGATGTTGCCCGAAAAAGGCAATGGTGGAATCATTGTTTCACACAATGACACCGATGTTTGCGCAGGGTTCCTGTATTTGACCAACAGCAATATGGCAATCATAGAGTTTATAGTTGCCGATTTTCAGGTCAAGGATAGGGAATTGAGAAAGAAGTCCATTTCGTTCTTGATCGAGCATTTATGTGAAATCGCAAAAATGAACGGTAGAGAAATGGTTTTTACGTCATTAAAGAACGAAGGACTTAAGAAGGCAATGATGGCAGAGGGCTTTGTTGTCGGTGACGAGAACACAACACAATTAATTAAAGTTATATAAGATGGCAGTAGGTACTACAACAGCAATATTGGGGGGATTAAGCGCAGGAACGGGCTTGTTCAAAACCATTCAGGGTGCAAAAGAAAAATCTTCTGCTAGGAACGCCTTGGAAAATTATAACCGTCAAGAATTGACGAATCCAGCAGAGAACTTGACCATAAGCACCTTGGGTGCCGATATACAACGTGAGGAACTGGCCAGAAACATGGCCAATGTAACCGATATTATTGCCCAAGGTGGCGCACGTTCCATCATAGGTGCCATGGGCAGGGTACAGATGCAGAACAACCAAGTAGCCCAAGACATTGCCATGAACATGGACGATCAAATGCTGAACCGTGAATATGCCATATTGGATGGTGCCTATAATAAAATGCAGATGCAGGAACGCCGTGAAGAAGCCGACCTTGCAGGGCTGGGCAACCAGTATGCGGTAGGCAACCAGAATATGTGGAGCGGCATCAATGATGTAGCACAGGCCGGTATGTTCTTGGCGAATAATCTTGAAAGCAATAAAGGTGTCGGCAACACCAATGCCGAAACCTCATACAGCAGAAAAAACTACGGAGGTTTCAAAAGAAATGTTTTGGGTCAGGCCAAATCGGACGCAGGAATGACAAAGCCAAGCATTTTTGAACCTTGGGAAATGGATAATGCTGGTATGTACACTCAATCATTAATAGGATAATCATGGCAAAGGCAGGAAATTACACGGCATATAACCAAATGCGCCCCATACAGGATAGGGACAATCTGGGCTATGCCGAACAGCAAGCGTTCAGATACCGACGTGAGAACGAAATCGAGCGTCAGCGCAAAAAGCAAGAGGCCGCTAACTGGGCTAGTAGAATAGGCACCAGCCTATCCTCTTTACGTGCCGAGGCCATTGGTATAAATTCCATCGACGAAATGAACGCCAAGGTTTTGCTTGAGGCAAAATCAAGGCTTGCGGACGCATGGCAGCGCAGAAAGGAGAATCCAGATAATTTGGATGCCATTATGGAGATTGCCAACCTTGAGCGATTGCCAGAGGATTTGGCCACCTATCAAAAACAGTATGCAAACTGGGCTTCACAAATCGCCAACGGTATCAACAACGGCAACCTTTCTGCTGGTTTGAACAAAAAGCTTATTGATAAGATCAGTAGCCATGTAGGAGATTTGAACGCCGTCTACAAATTGGATGAAAAAGGTAGTTTGGTAGGTGCTATGGTTGACCCAGATAATGATGACATCATGGAGTTTAAAACCCTACGCTCCATATTGGACGGTTCTGGACTGGAAAGGCCAATACCCGTGGCCGATTACAACGCTTCTCAAGAGGCCATCAAAAAGATGTATTCCACACATACCAATGTCACCGATGAAGATGGTAAAAGAATTGAAACCAAAGGTTTGCGGCAGGGTGACATTGACGGCATCCGTGCCAGCGTTGAAAATGTTTGGGGTACATACCAAGAGCCTACCGACTTTGCAAAGAGCGTACTGGCCGATCGTCTCAATTTAAGGGAGGACCAAGTTACCGAAGAACTGTTCGAGCAGTACAAGAAAGACTTTGGCGATGAAATCATTGCCAGCTATTCCACTACCAATAAGGAAGATGATGGCTATGATAAACGCCAACAGAGGGCGTTGCAATGGGCTAGGTTGAACAAGGATAGGCGAGACAAGAGAAAGAATGAGGCCGATTTCTTGAGAACCACCATTGACGGTGCCTTGGCTGGCGACAGCAAATATGTACAGGCCATTACCGATAGTCTTACCGAGGCTGGTAAAGAAGAGGATAACCCCGTAAGTAAGGCCGAATTTAAGAACGGCAAACTGATACTTCAAATGAAGGACGGTGCCATTGAGGAACTTGATGCCGCCGATAGAAGTAGCGTAGGCCGACTATTGAGTTTTGTGCGTCCGGACGATACACCTGATGTTCGTATGGGTCTCTATTCCATGGGCGAAGTTGTGGAAGATGGTTTTGTAACCCAAGAGGAAACGGGCAATTCAGAACTGAAAATAGAAAGTTTGGTCGATGGTTTGCCCGATGATGAAGATGATGCCGTTGCCGAACTCAATGAGATTTTGCCCAACCAGTTTAAGGCCGAAGGCAATTTCTTCACCAAAATGGTAGGCAATAAGATTCAGGGTCCAGACGGCGAAACCTATAACATGAATACGCAAGCTGGCAGGAACAAACTTAAAGCCTTTCTAAAGGATTTTGATTTTGAGGCCAGCCAAGAAAGTGAAGAGGATAGAATTAACAGACTATTGGCCGAGGCCGAATAATTGACAACAATGCCAGACCCTACACAGGAAATACAATACCTATCGCAAGCGGATTATGATGCCAAGTTAAAATCGGGGGTTAAGAATTTGATAGCCAAGGGTTATGAGGACAATGATATTAAATTGTTCATAAAAGGCTACAAATCACGTTATGCCGTACAGGAAACCCAGCCAGTTACCACGAAAACCCAACCACCTACCCCGAAAACCCAACCAGTTACACCGTTGGCCAGAACGGATAAAAGGTTCAATCCAGATTTTGCCCTTAGCCCGAACATGGATTTGGTCAAGGAACGTCAGCAAATACTGGGCGAGTATGAGCAATTGCCCCCTATGCAAACCAGTAGCCCAGAACTTGATGCTAGGCTTGCCGATGTCGAGGATAGGATTGAGGCTTCAATGACAAGAAAATCCAATTATAAGATTGGAAGGGAAAAGATTGCCGATATTGAAAAACAACAGAATGAAATCGAATCGAGGGCGTACAACGTCGCTAAGGCCAATAATATGGACCCCATTCAGGTTTTGGAAACCGATGGAACCTACCAAGCCCTTCAACAACAAAAACAACAAGAGCAAGATTTAATTGCGCTCGACGAGGCCGTGCTTCAAAGCGTTGCCGAAGATACCAATGCCGATACGGGTGCCATGGCGTTCGTCAAAAGAATTGGCCGTGCCTTTGGCATTCAGGACGAGGCCGAACAAAAACTTGAATTGGATGAAAAAGTCCAAGAACAGATATTGTTGAGCCTTGGCGGTGATTTGCGTGAAAAGGAAAAGATTGCCAACGGTTTCGCTACCCTTAAGGACAAGGAGGAACTGATTACCAAGGCCAAGGTAGCCGTTTTCAAGAACGAGCGAAACAAAATCAAGAACGGTGTAGAGGAACTTGCACAGAGCGATTTGCCCGTGAACGAAAAAATTCAGGTGTGGAACGAATTGCAGGAGCAGTACCACGAACTGAACGGAGCCGTAGGCTTTGATGCCGCCGATAACATCATCAAGAATTCTTTTGACAAGTCAAACGTTTCCAATGAGTTTCGTGAACTGTTGGACGGTGACGGCTTTTTGTCCAGTACCGCAGATGCCGCCAGTACCTTTCTTCAAGAAATGTATTCCATTGGGTTTAAGTCCACCGCTGGCTTTATAGCCGATGTCATGGCTGGTGCCGGTGATATGTTCACCGATCAAGACAGGTATTCATTGTACGATGCTTTCAGCGATACGGTGTATAATATTGGTGAATTTCAAATCGCACCGAACAGCGAGGCCGAAGGAACCCGAATCGTCGATGAAGAGGGCAACTTTGACATAAATTTTAAGACAGCGGCCAAAACGCTGGCGCAAACCTTACCGTTCTCCTTACAGATAATCAATGATGTAAAAAAGGGCAAGATTTCGGGGCTTGAAAAGTCCATGGGCAAACTGTTGAACCCAGCCAAGAGCAAGAAGATTACCAATGAACTGACGATGTTGGATTCTGCTTTCAGGGCAACCTTTTCCGATAACATCAAAGAAGGCCAAGAGTTTGGACTGGATGACAACAAAGCCCGTGTATTTGCTGGTATGCTTTCTACCGTTGAAGGTTTGGCACAAAAGATTATGCCCGACACCAACTTTTTGGGAACGGGCGCAGGAAAGGCCATCGTTGACACCTTTAAGGGCAACTTAAAGGATGCCGCCACCAAACAGGCCATAGGTTCGGCAACAAAGAACTTTTTCAAGAACATGGCCTTGGAACTGGGCGAAGAGGAAACCGTGGCCTTTATGAACGACATCATAAAAACCTCTATGTTGGCCAGCCATACGAATTCGGAGTTTTGGGACATGAAAGCCCAAAAGGAACTGATGGCCGCAACGGTTTTATTGAGCGGTGCCTTGGGTTCAAGAGGTGCATTGAACGATGTCAAGGCCAACCGTCAGGAGTTTTACAATACCGTGGCCGAGAACATTGAGGGGCTTGAACAGCAATTTCAAGCGGAATTGAACAACCCACAACTTACCGAAACCGAACGTACCGAAATCGAGGATGCCAGACTATTGGCCAATGACATTAAAAATGCCGTTGACGTGGCACCTGAAAAGGTTACTCAAGAACAGATTGACCTACTGGTAGAAAAGCAGCGTTTGACACGGGAAAATGAAGCCCTTGACCCTTCTTTGCAAACGGAGAACAACGAACGAATCAAAGAAATTGACCAAGAATTAGGTGGCCAAAAGGAACCACAAAAAGAGCCTAAAAAAAATACCTCCCCAAAACAAATTCCCGATGATGGAACATTTAATTACACGGGTAAAAAGAACAATGTAGAGTATCAGTTTACATTGACAGATGGACCAAAATCCAATTTAACGAAGGAGGAATTTGAAAACCGAAAAAATAAGGATAGGGTCAGTATTACCATTACAAATGAAAATGCCGAAGAGCCTATGGATCGGTTCGTCGGAAATTTGAGTGCATGGAAAAAAGGGGATGATTGGGTAATCAACAATATTCAAATATTTAAGGAATCTGATAGAAGGCAAGGGCTGGCCAGCTATGCCTATAACATTATTGA
>JAAUYI010124985.1_pt1 | contig 15179 bp, 13 predicted proteins | sample 7278041 | NCBI WGS metagenome assembly JAAUYI01 (sample SAMN14350216, study PRJNA611818) | marine sediment metagenome | isolation source: surface marine sediment (0.6m) | place: French Polynesia: Moorea | collected 2018-08
AGCTACATCATCATCTTCATGACCATCATAATCATCATCATCATCATCATCATCATCATCATCATCATCATCATCATCATCATCATCATCATCATCATCATCATACAAATCAGCTACATCATCATCATCATCATCATCATCATCATCATCATCATCATCATCGCGATGTCATGCAAGGAGCGTGCCTAGGTTCATCACCACCTCCAACTCTGTCATTTTTCTCAGTCCTTCGCAAATGTCTGAAATGCTAGAGGCTTGATGCAGGCCCCTAGTTGCTGCATACATGAGGCAGTACGGGCCACATAAGGTCGAACCTTCTTTCTGCAGACAGATCTTGCTTCTCTCGTACCTCCCATTCATTGAATTACATTTTAGCAACTGGACGAGGCGAGTTGAATAAACAGACGGAGCGAGCCCTAGAGGGTCGAAAAACTCTGCAGGCATGTTGCGTCTGATGCAGATAGCTACCCAATGAGCTCCAACGCAAAAGTTGGGTTCAGAATTTACAATATACAGAGCCGGTGCTGGTTGACACACCCCCTCATGGGGTAGTTCGTTCAGAGCCAGAACTTCAGCCGTCCTGAAAGACCTTCTCATGCGGGGTCGTCTCAACGCTCCTCGCAGGTGTTGCGAGGTCATGCCGCCGACGCTGAGCATGGTGGTTGCGCTTTGGGTCGAGGGTCCGGGCGTCCCTCCTAAAAGAGCGGACCTCTACCAACTCACCCATCCACTCTGACATTTCTCGCGTGATCCACTCGAAGAAGAGCATTGAATGTAGCATACATCACTATGGTGACACTTTCCTCCAGCGCCGAGGCAAATTTGATATCTAACCGGCTGAGACCCACATTCTGCTGTGCAACATAATCGGAGTCGACATTGCTGCCATCTAGACTAAAACAGTAGATGCAATAGCCATTTTTGAAATCTTCACGTCTGATGAAGGATGGTTTGGTGGGCATGCCTCGAACGTCATCGGGAACAGCCGAGAATAACATGTCGTAGGCTTCAAGAAATGTGTCGTTAGAGTAGTCCAGGGTGAGAGGTTTGCTTGGGAAGCATACACCGTCTATCACCAGGCACAGGTAGTTCAGGTTGAAATGATCGAAGTTGAAGGGATTTCTCTCCCACGAACCCGTGAAGGCAGCCGACGGCACAAGACCAATGACAAGCCTTTTGGGAAGTCGAGAGAGGAAAACGTTGTCGATCTGCGTCTGGCGTTCACCGGAAGGAATGGTGAAGGTCTTGATCTCTGTTCTCTCGAATGGGTACACAGCCGGTCCTTCTAACAGCCCCTCCTCGTGACCGATCACCATGGCCTCTGTTGCTTTTATCATCGGGACTTTGAGAAGGGCGGTCACTATTTCCACCCTGTAGTCAGTGGCTGTCTCTCCAGTCGCTTTGGCAGGTCGCATTATTCTGAATGGCTCTCTGCTCTGCGTCAGCTTGAGCGTCACTTGAATGGCGTTGAGTAACAATCGCTCCTGGCGGCAGAGGTCAATGTGCAGCTTCCCCATCAGTTCAAATGTCTTCGATTCCGTGCAGTAAGCTGCGCGATCGATGAAACCAGCGTTAGCTAGTTTTCCATCATCGGCCGTTGCCTCTGCAGCAGTGAGGTATGTTGTGTCCATTCCACCGGGAGTGTCTTTCTCGAAAAGTCCTTCCTTCAGCACGCCCTCGATATCGTTGACATCATTTTCCAACATGACATCCATCATAGCCTTGTAAGGATAACAGTTTCCACTGCCCGATACTAGTCCCTGCTGAAGAAAGAGGTCCACCTGCTGAAAGAGGGAAGCGATTGGGTAGTTGACGAGAGAAACTCGATCACCCTTGGATATTTCGCTTCCATCGGCTTTGGTGACCTTAACACGCAAATAGAGTTTCATCTCTTTCAGATCTATGTACCGGTTATTGTTGGACATGATGTTGAACTCCATGGGCGCATCATGCCTCAAGGGGGCTATTGGCGCAAATTCTACTATGGATGACTTCTCTCGTCCCAGATCCCGTGGGGGTCTGGTGAAGATGGCCCACTCGCTAGCATATCCGAAGGCGTTATCTGCTCCCACAGGTGCCTCATCAGGTGGCGCTACTTCCATCTCCATCCTGACAACCGCTGTGTGGCTGGCTTATATAGCCTCCTTGCGTGGACGAGCTGAGGAAGAAGCGGTTGGCTTCTTTGCTTTTTTTCTGCTGCCGCCGCTTTTTTTGCTGGAAGCTGAAGAGGCTTTTCTCTTGGTGGCGTTGGTGGTGGTGGTGCGCCTCACTCGAGCCTGCCCGTTGCCGCCAACCCTCTCTCGAGCCTGGTCCACAGCTGCGACTCCTGGTGCTGCTGCCTGCAGAGCCTGGTTGTTCATGGAGGGGCCGGCATACTCCCTCCTATGGACTGGAAGCTTTCCTATGACGATGAAGCCCTTCTGATAGGGCACACGTCCCTTTAGCTGGGAAGTGAAGTGGTGCTTGAAGACATTCACCAGTGATGATCCCGTTGAACTCATCTCGGTCTTTCAATCCGGGTGAATCTCAGAATGGCAACAGTGTCGCCGGAAAGGAAGGTGCACGTTTCTAATTTGTCAGTGACAAGCCTGAATCGCAAACGAGAAAGTTCTTGGGTGTCAGCAAGGACGCCCTTAGTGTTCTTCGGTAGCAGTTCTGTGAGGCGCGCGGCTTGTGCCACCTTATATTCAAAGGTCGCAGCAATTCGGGCTTCCCTGCCGTAAGCAATGCTGGGTCTGACAAAGTCTAGTTCGGCGTGGATGCAGCCGGCACCAGCAGCTGAAGGTTTCTGATTAATGTAGACCGCTTCCACACAACAGAGCCAAGTACCTGGTAGGTGAACTATATATGGAAGGTGAGCGATGAAGTCCGCACCCGTGTTGGAGGAATGCAGAACAGCTGAATCCCTGCTAGAGACGTGTATTACAAAGCTTAGATTAGTCATTCCTAAGAGGTAGAACCCTTCTTCTTCTTGCTCGACTTGTTCTTGCCCGACAGGTCCTTCACCGAGCTCTCGGGTAACCACTGGTTGAACTTGGGGTGGTAGCCAGTGAAACTGACAAAGTATTCCTTGGACTTCTTGCCACCCTTTTCCACGACTCTTTCATCTAAAACTCTGTCCACGTCGTAGTAAGCATCCTTCCTAGGTTCTTCCACCTTCTGCAGTTCTTGGGCGTAGAAAGAGCCGATTAGACCCTCGCCATCCAAGTCTTTGACCTTGTAGACAGGGATGCCATTCCTCATCCTTCTAGACCGAACAACAAACACCTCCGTGCTCCATCTCTGCTTGTATTCGGACGAGAGCTTCTCTGGACGAAGACTTATGCGGACATAGTCGTCTGCATCGAAAATGAATTTCGGCTCTTTGAGTGGTCTCTCGGGAAGGATTCCACCACTGGGTTCTGCAGCAGTAGTAGGCTGCTTTGATACCGCCCTGCGACCACGACGACGAGCTCGCTTATTGCGTCTTTCTAGCTGAATATATTCAACTTCCATTCGATTTTGTGAGGTGACGTCATTCGGTCTCATACCCAGAGCTGAGTGGTGAGTGTCGTTGTACCCTCGCACTAGGTCCTGCAGGATTGGTAAGTAGTTCCAAGTACGCTTGTCCTGCATGTACTTGACTGTTCTCTTCTTCAAACTCTTCCAGCACCTTTCAATGTAGGCAGCCTGACTTAGGTTAGATGTGAAGCTCTGACCTATCTTCTCCCCAGACAGGAATCTCGATACTGTCCTGTTGGTGAACTCGCTCCCGCGGTCTGTTCTGATGGTTCTTGGCCGCCTGCCGTCCTGAGCAAATATTTCCTTCAATGCCTGCACTATCTCGACGCCACCTTTGGTTTTCAGCGGCCGCACCCACAGTTTTCTAGAGAAAGAGTCTATGCATCCCAGCAGAAACCTATATCCGCCATTCCAGGAGGCGTATTTGCCTAGATCTGCTAGATCGGCCTCCCACACCACATCTAAGTCTGTAATGCCTATGTGGTTTGTCTTGAACCTGCGCACCTCCTTGTTAAGTGTGTACGTGTCTTCGCCTTCCAACCACTTCTTGACTTGGCCGAGGGATATGTCGAAGCGGCCCTCTCTCTTTACGGTCTCATGAAGCTTCTCAGCCGACTGGTAGCTCCCGCCTTTCTTGACGTTGCGATAAAGGTTTCTCAGATATCTCTGCCACCTCATCATTGTCTCATGTCAGTCATTCACGCCCCAAACTCTCCGTGTCCTTCGGGAGGTCTAGGACACTGCGCACCTTCTCACGTCGGATTTTGGGTTCGGGAAGTATGTAGCCTAGACACCCAGAGAGTAGAGCGACCCACACGTGTGAGGGACCGGTTCCTAAGCTCAGGTTCACCACACAGGCCACTGAGATGATGTATATTAGTATGGCTTGAGCAAAGAAAGCTTCCCTGGACACCATCTTCTTCTGAATGACGCTCTTGCTGCTACGGCAGCTGGCTTTCCTAGACAGACGTCCTAGGCCTCCTGCTCCGGCTGCAATGCTGCGGATCTCGTCTGTCAGGGGGGCCAGAGGTGGGGGCCCATCTCCTTCATCTATCTCGTCCATTTCAGCATCGAATAATCTAGTGGAGGTTAGGGGCGCAGAGTGGTGCTCGTCGAGCTGAGCCGCCGACGCCACCTCTATGACCGGTGTGAGATCGGTCATATCTAGTGCACTAGCTGCGCAGGCCTGCAGAGGAATATTTGGGCTAGCTGCAGATCGTCGTATGGTTGAGCGACCGTCCCTAGCGAAATGCTCGTCGAAGTAGTAATAACAATGGTCCGGATGTCCTTCCATACGCGCGACCTCCCAAGCTGACAGGTAGCCAGCCAACCAACCAATGGGGTCATAAGATGCCTTCTCCTATGAGCTTGCAGCGTGCTTGCAGCATTTGTTGGCAATGGAATTTATAACTTCCTTCACGCGACCGCAGGACTCCTGATCATCCTTCATTCCAGTAACCACTATGCTGCCTGATCTGAAGACGAGGAAGCACTCGCCCTTTGCACTGCGGACAGTTGCTGCTGTGAAGAGCTCAGGCTCGTACATTGCACCCATTTTCTCGGCGAGTAGGTGCATATCCAACTCCAGGTGCTTCGAGAGCCTACAAGTGGCTGAGATAGCCAGAATGCTAATTCTGGAAAGACGTCCTGAGTATTTGCAGGACACTGCAATCGACTTGGCAACAATCCTAGCAAACTGCCTCAAACTTTGACGAGCCTCCATGGACGTCCTGCAGCCGTTCACCGAGATATAGCCAGAATTAAATATCAGAGCAACGGGCCTACCCTTGGCTATTGAACGGTGCCTCATTATGACGCAGTTCATCTTCTTGGGGTCAAAAACTGTGTTGGGTTGTTTCCGAGCGAGTCGATGGAGGTCTATCTGCTTGGTGATCATTCTGGCAGCAGCTAGAACATTTGTAACTTTTAGGCCATCAGAGGGAGAGCCACATGTCTCGCATCCGCTTCCGGCGGTCAGCGAGAGTTGCGCCTTTTCTCTTAGCCTGCGCCTTCGAGCTGCCAACTCGACCCCCGTCCACTCCGACGCTTGATGGTATGGTCGCAGCCGCCGATGGCCCTGCAGACCCATTCTGACCTGCTGCACCGGTAGTGGTGGCGGGGGCGGCGGCGGCGGTGGTGCTTCTCTGTGGCGGTTCTCCCCCACCTGAGACGTTGGCGGCCTGTCCGGACGGGTCGATTGCGCGCGCGGGTGTGACTCGAGAGGACCCGTCTCCAGAATTTATACCCGGACGGGTCGGTGATGGAGGGTGACCCGACTTGTGGCCGCCGCCGCCGCCGCCGCCGCTGCCGCCAGGTGTCCGACTCCCGCCGGACTGGTGGTGGTGGTGGTGGTCGTCGTCGTCGTCGGCGGGGGCGTCCTGCCCAGGGCCTTCCTTGCTCTGTTGCTGGTGGTGGCGGTCGAGGTCATCGCCGTCCTTGAACTTGTCCTCCTCCTTGTCTTTTTGGTCCGCAGCCTGGGGCTTCTTGTCACTGCCCACGCCGCCTTCACCTTCCATCATCTTCTGGTACTTATTTACAGGCACTAGCACGAACTCTCTGACTCTGTCAGAATCTATTCCAGCCCGCTCCGCCATATAAGCTCGTTGAGGTTTCTGTATATTAGTTCTAGGAAAGTGGCCACTTCGTTGATGTGCGTCAGGACTGTCTTCTTCCTAGTTACCGGTCCTATGCCTGGGCCAGAGAGGGCTCTAAGAAATGGTTTGATGGCCTGGAAGCGACGTCTTTTCTGGAAAGCAACTCCTATGGCCCCGAATAGGACATTGAGCGCCACCTCGGCCAGGGCGTTGGTCTGTTTTCTCGTCATGCGAGCCAATAAGTCCTTCAAGTAGGCCGCGTCCTCCCTAGCATCATAGAGTTTTTTGAAGAAGTTCTCCTCCTCTTTCACAGCGTGCCACATTGCGTACAAGGAATGGAGGGTGTCCCTGATATACTGCGACCAAGGGCGTGAGTGGGTGTGTCAGAGTTTGTGTGTGTGTGTGTGTGTGTGTGTGCGTGTGCGTGTGTCAGAGTCTCTTCCTATGATATTTAGAACCAAAAGAATCGTGTGTTCATTGGGGAAAATGCAGGTTCTCATCCGGAGCATGTCTGGGACATTGGCGGTCATGTCCAGCACCAGGTAGGAGAAGGGTGCAACACTCATCGCCTGTTTGTAGGCCTGAACCACAGCAGCCTTCTTCCCTGGGAATACCTGCCTACTCAATGTCTGAATTTGGTCGGCTCCTCTAGGGTTCTCAAAAAGAATGAAATAGGCAGCATTTAGTGTGATTGCTCGACTGAACTTGCCCTGCTGATACAGATTGTGTGAGACATATAGAACGGACGTTCCCTCGTGGTGTGCTCGAACAGTGAAGAAGTCGAAGATGAGCTGCGACGTCATCACCTGGCGCATTAGATCGTCCACAACCAGTATCAGGTGTCTGGTATTGGGTGAAGTGTACTGCTCGATGACATCCTCCTCAGGCAACCCCTTGTGAAAATGAATGTTACTAATTTCTGACGACATTTTGGTGAAGCTAGGCTGCCAACTAGCATAGCAGTAAAGAATATAGATTTCTCGTTCTCTCTCATTCGTGAACATGTCGGATGCATTTTTCAGTAGTCTGTGAAGGAATGTTGTCTTCCCGCTACCAGACCTCCCACAGATGACAAAGCTGGAATTCTCCTTGAATAGCACTCTTCCGGTTCCTCTAGAACTAACAGAATTCACTGCCTGAGAGGAAGTGACGGAGTGATCAACGTTGGGCGCAGAAGTCTTTTGATCCCGAGCGACACCATCCATGGTTGCTATTCTTGCCTGCCCTGACCGTCTATTTCGAATGGCTCATTGATACAGCATTCTATCCGACACACACACACCCACACACACACACACACACACACACACATGCTCCTATAGCATTCAGTTAAGTCAGGCTTATATATATATATATATATATATGTCTATGTTCATCTGTGTGGTGGTTTGGGTGCGAGAACACAACACAAAAGGCGGACACGAAAATATATCTTCCTATTACAGCTTTATTTTTTTCTAATTGACCCAGCATATGCACAGTAGCTTGCAAGACATTCATTTGTCAACCATAAAAACAAGTCACAATTCTCTTATTCAACACCAAACATTGACAGACACACTGACACATGTTGAAGACCAAGTAGATTCGTTGTGGGTTTCAGAATAGGACCGCACTACATGTCTATTTTACCACACAAAATGTCCACAAAATGTCCAAATGTTGGAGCAATATGATCTACTACATTGAAATACGCATTTTGTTCTGTTTTTCTTGTCTAGATACATGTCTACATAACAACTTCATTCATAGCAGCATTAGTATTCTACAAAAAAACAATAATATTAGTATTTTTTTCTACCAAACATGGGGTGGGTGCAACGGGGGGGGGGGGAGAGTTTTCTGTCTACCAAGAAAAACACAGCAGCAAGGTGGGTTTCCATGCGGGAAAAGCGAGAAGAGCTCGTGCTGTCAAGCTGAGCATTTAGCTCTCGCAATCAAAGACCGATCTGTCATAAGGTGCAACCGATATTGCGCCAGTCTAGAAGCAACATCCCTCAATGCGAATACAAGGATCAAGTCTGTATCAGCAGCTGGTTCCGCCAGGTGAGGCGAGCTGCGCTCCCAATCAAAGACAAGTCTGTCATATGGCGTAACCTGCATACAGGTTGTTTGCTAGTCTAGCAGGAGCAACCCTGTTATGCTGCGATGAGAATAACGACAGTAACATTCCAATACTTCAGCAGCCATAATCCGCGATATTGGAAGTAGGCGTCGGCCTGCGGCATGCTAGAATGCCAGAATGGCGCAACCAGAAGGAAGGGTGTTCTAGGACGAAGAACAGCAAAGGATGCTATTAACGCACAGCATGTTTGAATGCCAGAATGGTGTATGCATATCGGCTGTTGAGAAATTCCGTTTCTCTGCAACAAAGAGTGCCTGAGTGGGTCGTGCCACACTCTAGTGTGACATAATGAGGAAGAGCAGGCAGGTATTTCAGCAGTCACTGACGGATTATGCTATCCGGAAGCAGTGCTGGCAAGATACCACATTTATCGAAGAACACCATTGAATTCAGCAGCAGATATTCCTGAATGGCGAACCCTTGATTGCATTTTGTCGGTCACGGATGACTGCTTCCCCAGGCTGAGCAAGGCTTGTGCCAAATTATTGGCTGACACAACTGACAACAGAAGAAGAGGAGGAATGCATGTGACTAGCCACTGACGGATTACATCATCCCGAAGCAGTGGTGTCTACAAGTAAGAGGGAGCCCTAGCTGTCGCTAGGCATAGCTCTATGACTGTTGGCCCCGGGAAAGGCTTGTGTCATGCAATGAGAGATAACACCCATGTGAGGAAGAGGAGGAGCGCATGTGACTAGCCACTGACGGATTACATCATCCCGAAGCAGTGGTGTCAACATGGCGATGCAACAAGCTACTTTCTGCAACACCTGCCTGAATGCAGAACCCACACTCGAATATCATCGCTCGAGATGACAGCATTGTGTGGAGAGGAGATGTACAGTGCATATGTCATACCAACTAGGCATTATTGAAGAAAAAAACCCACAGGCGAGGAGCAAGAGGTGGATTGCATGTGACTAGCCACTGACGGATTGCAGCATCCCGAAGCAGTGGTGTCGACATGCTAATGCAACAAGCTTCTTTCAGGAACACACATGCCTGAATGCAAAAACCCAGACTGGAATATCATCTCTCAAGATGACAGCTTCCTGTGGAGAGGAGATGTCCAGTGCGTACGTCATACAGACTAGTCATTATTCATGATAAACACCACCACACTGCTGTGTATTTGTTTTCATATATTACTTAATACAGGAATGTACGGGTTGAAATATATTTGTGTGTGTCACATAACTCTGCTATGAGTATTTGTCTTACCTACCAATATTGAGCTAAACATGATGGTGTTTCTTTGCGTGAGTGACTTTGAGTTTGTGTGTGTGTGTGTGTGGGGGGGGGGGGCAATCCCATACAGAAAATCAACATTCACAGAAGCTACTAAACACAAATTAGTCAGGAATCAACACGAAATACACATCAGCATATTCACCAACATTACACATATACGGGTTTTTGTCTGTCTGTGTGTGTGTGTGTGTGCGTATGTGTGCATGTGTGTGTGTGCGTGTGCCTGTGCGTGCGTGTGTGTGTGTGTGTGTGTGTGTGTGTGTCAAAATGTGTGAGGGTTATCTGGGCTACCAGTATTCTGGTGATCGGTAGCCAAAGGGTACAGACGTAAGATCTGGGAGGAAAACCCGCTTATTGGCATTCAACGTGTAACGTTTCACTTGCTTTCTCGTCAGAACAGACATTGTCCTTTTCATGCGGAAAATGCGGGCGTTAGCCACTGATATAGTCGATGTTCCATCAGTTCTGGCATCGTAGGGTTCGTAGCCAATACCGCTGGCATTCTGCCCCCTGTCGTCACCCACATCACCGAACATGTGGTCGTGGCAGTGAGAGTCTGCTTCCGGTTCATCCCCGGAAGCGTTCTCTTCTGCTGCATCGACACCATCACCATCTCGCAGACGTTGGGAAATGCAGCTGCGGAATTCCTGTGTGAGCCGTTTCATGGCTTCCATGTTCATGCACTCCCCGGCTTCTACACTCAGAGTGAAGCCTTTGTATTTCAGCACAGAGTCGCCATTGGAGAGAAGATATGCGTAACTCTTTGGACCGGTGGCAACGAAAGATGTGATGCAGCTTCCCGGGGGTATTTCAGATGTTAGGTCTCCCAAAAAATCCCCCAACTCGAACTCCTCCTGCGCAGTATGGGCTATGTATATCAGGCTGTCTGTGTCCGCATAGAGAGCTCTTCTACCGGCCATCTTAAGTAGCTTGTACAAGCGCATCCTGCCATATGTGGTGACGAAGGAGGCTAGCACTACTGAATCTGTAGGTCCTGAATGTAGGGACACTTTGAGAGGCGAATATTCCAGAAGCAGAGTGTCTTCGTCCACGATGTTGAAGTCTGCTACTTTGACATTTGGGTCCGTGAGGATTTTGAAAAGATCACTGGGGTTTTGCCCATTGATGATGCGGCTACGTCGCTTCATGCTTTTTTGGGACAACTTGCCCCAAACGCTGTTTAGCAGCAATTTCGCCAGACTGCGTTTGGAAGGGTTGGGTGTAATCTGGCTAGGGTCCAATTCTACACCCTCTGCTGCCCGGAAGTCGGCGACAAAAGCCCTCTTGTCTTCCTCAGATGAGCACCCGGGGGGGTAACCGCTGGCTTCTGTCTTTATCTTGAGCATCAGGTCCACATATTCTCCAAAGAGGTTCACGGGTTTACCTGTGAAGGGGTCGGTTGTGTTGGCGGTGGAAGACTGGTAATGGTAAACTTCGAAAACCTCCAGAATCTCGTATCCCATCTCCACGGCTAGCATAACTTCTGGCGTGGCCCAGGTACCTGTCAGAGCGCGCTGGTCATCTGGGCATTCGCACCGCATGAGACATGGATCCGGAACAGATGCCGCAGACCCCTTTTCTGCGCAAGACCGGCAGAGAGCAAATATGAGTTTACCTGAGTGCCGGCTGGGTAGGACTGGGAAGAGAATGTCTTTTGGTGGAAGCACCTTCACTTTGGCCACACCGAAATATGATTGCAGGGTTAGGTCGAAACCCTCCGTAATGACCTGTGGGTGACCCAGGGGGAAGACTTCCTGTTTCTGAACCGATGGATACAGGGATGTGAAATCCACATACTGGAGTTTTGGGTAGACATTGGCATCGTTCACCAGCTCCACAGGGACATGGTCACTGCGCTCGAAACCGAGCACGAAGGTCTCGGTTCTTCCGCCGTATAGACTATCACGGGGGTCGAGGGGGTCAGAATATTTGGGGAGGCGTTGCACACGCTCCCTTACATCTGCGTCATTCTTCAATGAACTAGTGAATTCATGCTCCCAGACGCTGATGACAATGAAGCCCATTTCTCTCAGACTTTGGCAGCGGTCCATGGTTTCACGATGGATCTCGTTGAAGGTTCTTTTGGTCTTGGTGCACTTTACCACATCCCGCCCGAGGGGGTAGCAAGTCTCACACGAGTGCCAGTAACATCCATAGAAGGAATACACGCGGTCTCCGGCACAGGCCCTATCCAGCACGCACTTCATAGGTAGCGACCTACCATCGCCGGGGGAGAAGCCGTCAACAAAAACTGTTCCCCGACCTTCAACAAAGATGCCTACTTCTGCCCAATTACCCGCATGGTATATCTTCCGACCATCCTGTTCAGCTCGCAGTTCTAGCCATTGAAGAGAGACAGCACTGTGTCCGTGATTGTAGCGGCGGTACCCACCGGGAGGAACTCGGACAATTGGTGTCGACTCAAAGTGCTTTTTAACCACCTTACTGCCTGCTGGTAGGTGTTCTAGGCCCACGAAACCATGTCCATCCCCCAGGTCTACTTTGACAACACCTGCACGCTGACAGGCGTTCAGAACCTGCGTAATGCGTGAGTCAGGGGCAGCACCATTTTCAGCCCGAGTTATGGTCACAGTCATAGTCTCCGTGAGAAATTTGCTGAGAAATATTGTGATAGCTAGACTGGGGAGGGTTATGCACCGATCGAATGCATCAACTCCAGTCAGTTCATGCACAAGCCCTCTGAACTTCAAGCATGCCAGCCGGAGAATAGTGACATCATTCACGCAGTAATCCACTATTTCTTTCTTGAAGTCGAAAATGGGGGGCGGTTCTTGGCGAATGGTTGACGAATGCCATTCCATAAACTTGCCTGCAGCCTGTGGTTTCATGTCTCGGTAGGCGTACTTGGATGGCGAAGGATATGGTCCGACGTAATCTTCATTTTCCTCGGTGTTGAATAGGTGAGGAAAATAGCCTTTGGCATGCTGACCAGATATACCTCCAGGCTCATCAGTAGAAAGGTCGAACGACTTAGGTAGTGAGGCAAGAGGGAAGGGCATGAACTTGTAGTTGTCCAGGAAACGGAGGTGGACAGGATTCCGAAGTTCGATGTAGAGCAGCTTAGTGCCTGTGAAAATAACATCAGCAGGTTCTAGGTCTTCCTTCTTCATCAGCTCTCTCAGAAGGAAGATGTTATCATAGCCTGATCCGTTATGCGCCAGAATGCAGGCTCCGTCATGAAAGTCTTGAATCAACCAGTTGATGAATGCTGTGAGACACCCTTGGCTAAAAAAGATTTTCTGTCGCAAACCGCAGGTTTTGGGGTTTGGGCATGGAGGTACTGTGTAGTCACGAACACCAGCAGATTTTTCTCGGATGCTACACCGGAAGCATCGATCTCCGCATCGAGAGCAGATTTCCTCAGGGGAGAAAGGTCTTGTGCAGCATTCGTCACAGACTTTCTGAGCCACCACCAGATTGGCCTCATGCAGAAGACTGCCACATGTCGACTTATTGCAGTTGACACATCTAGAGCACTCTGTGCAGGGGAAAACAGCACTCGCACACATTCGGCATCTCTCCTCAGGTAGTTGCGTGCCATTTTCACACTGAGTTCTGCGTGTCTGCCTGGTCTCTATATCGAAGAATATCATTACTCGGTCCTGCCGGTTCTTGGGGGTGTTACCACTGCGAGGAACTCTGACGTAACATTCATGCCTCTGGGTGAAATACGTCTCGCAGGAGTTGCAGAAATACTCACCGCACACATGGTCCTGCATGGTCCTTTTCGCTGTTTCAAACATCTTTCCGCACCTTGTGCATGTCCATCTTTTGGAACAAATACTACCGGCATTGGAACGCTGCCCGCGAAGGCTTCTCTTGTGTCGCTGGAAGCAGTCATCAGTCAGGAAGGTTGTGTGGCACGAATCACACACGATGGCCTCCGCGTCCTGCTGGGAAGGGGGGGTGCATGATTTGCTGAAACACTTGCTGCACTTTTCGCTGCAGCACTTAACGTAAACGCTAGCCCTAGGTTTCAGACAGGTCTCACAAACAGCTCTCACCCCGAAGAAGGCAGGTAGTTTAGAAATAGCGTCATAGTGGAAAGGGCTGAGCAGGTCTTCAGGATCCTCTCGATGGTGATACACGAATACACTAGTCCAACCGCGCTCTTTAGCTGTTTCACTAGGCAGCCGGACAAACTTATTTCCAGCTATCTGGGAAATGACGTGAACTGCACAGTGAAGCACATGTTCAATGGGTTCTATGTTGGACAGATCGAAATTCTCAGCATCCTGTAGATGAGCGGATTCCAGGAGCATCTTCAGACCCCTGTCCTGGCTCACAGGTCTCCGAACATCAATCATCGACTTGAACAGGTACTTGGAACATTTCCTCAGGCGGAACATGGCAGCGTGCAGGGTTTCGCCACAATGCCTCTCAGCATTGAATTCTTCATTCTCCACTCTGACGCGAGAGGCCCACGCTAGTAGAATGGCTCTGGGCAGGCAGGCTGAATCAGTCTGATTTCTCACCCGTATTAATGATCTCTTAGCATACAACACTTCTGCTTGTTCTTCCAGCAACAATCTGATCTTGCTGACGCCTCCAGTTATGTTCCTGATTACCGACACTGTGACGACGAATGTTTCATCAATAGCCAGCTTCCTTTTCGAAAGCAACACGGATGAAATCTGCATCATGACTGAATGTAGGGTGAGTGTTCCTACTTGCTCGGGTTGAATTAGAATGGGTGAATCCAGTGTCTGCTGGTCTACGAGCATCTTTATCACATCATCGTGTTTGCAGGTTCGGCTGAAACCGTCCAGAATACTTCGGAATACAGCCTGAATGACATCGTGGAGTTCTATTAAGGTCGTGCTTGAGGCTGTCTGCATGAAAGCTTCCAATGGTACTATGCGAAATCTAGCCGACATAACAAGGCCTTCGCGGAAAATCTCCACACCTGTTCTCTCGACACGAAAAAGGTCTTCCCGCCCATTGTGAGAAACAGTCGGAGTGGCTATTCTCTCACCACTAGGTAGGTTAGGATGTCCCGTATCTGTTGCACCTTCGTCGGCGTCATCATCTGTGTTCGTAGGGGTGGGGGGTGGTGCAGGTGGCACATATTCTCGAGAAAGAGCCCTGCGCTTCCTTCGTTCACTTCTACTATCAGCTGATTCCAGGGTGTCAGCAGCCGGTGTGTTGGGTGCAGCAGCAGAGTCGGTCGAGGTAGAAGGAAGCAGAGCAGGTCTTCCACCATCAGGTTGTCGTCTGGATGAATTCTTTGGTCTGGATTTTCTCCTACCTCTTGAAGGACTTTTCTTTCTTGTCAGAGAATGTGGTTTCTTTCTTCTACCATATCCGATCTGATTAGCCCCCCCACCTTTTTCCCAGCACTCGTTGCCAGATGCATCGGACCCGGTGTTGGATGAGCAGTCAGTACAAGATTCCCTGGGTACATAGTGCTCAATGCCACCCTGAATGAAAGAGAAATGCTGCTTCATCACCCACCGAGATATGTAACCATGAAATAACAGTAGCCTGTCTGTAAGCTTATGTGATTTTGTCTATGGGGGGTGTGTGTGTGTGTGTGTGTGCGTGTGTGTGTGTGTGTGTGTGAGAGATTGTGTGTGTGTGTGTGTGTGTGTGCGTGTGTGTGTGTGTGTGTGAGAGTTGAGCTTCTCAACTAAAATACCAAATACATACAAGGAACAGAGATCAAACTTTGCCAATTGAAATACCAG
>JAAUYI010226716.1_pt1 | contig 15179 bp, 8 predicted proteins | sample 7278041 | NCBI WGS metagenome assembly JAAUYI01 (sample SAMN14350216, study PRJNA611818) | marine sediment metagenome | isolation source: surface marine sediment (0.6m) | place: French Polynesia: Moorea | collected 2018-08
CGTGACGGTAGATTTCTTCACCCAGGACGGGTCCGCCACCGCCGGCAAAGACTACCTGCCGGCGTCCGGCACCCTGATCTTCACCGAGACCACGACACAGATCATCGTCGTGCCGATCCTCGGCGATCTCGACGTCGAAAACAATGAGACCTTCTTCGTCTTGCTGAAGAACGCCAAAGGGGCGACCATCGCTGATGGCGAAGGCCTGGTGACGATCGTCAACGACGACCAGCCCGTCGACGTGTCGATCGATGACGCGACCGTCACCGAGGGGGATTCCGGCACCGTCAGCGCGCTCTTCGACGTCCGGCTGCCGCAACCGCTCGACACGCCGCTCACGGTCAACTTCGCCACCCGCGACGCCAGTGCCAGGGCCGGCGAGGACTATCGGGCCACCGCCGGCAACGCCACCCTTGAGCCGGGCAGCACGGTCACGACCATCGCCATCGACGTCTTCGGCGACACCCGCTTCGAGGACAACGAGACCTTCGACGTGGTGATCTCAGACGCCGACGGCACGATCATCGACGACGCCGAGGGCACGATCATCGACGACGACCAGCAACCGGTCCTGGCGATCGGCAGTGCCGGCGTCTTCGAAGGCGACAGCGGCATCGTCCGCGCGATCTTCAACGTCACCCTGTCGGGCAAGATCGAAACACCCGTGTCCGTCCGCTACACCACACGCGACGGCACCGCCACCGCGGCCTCGGGTGACTACCGGGATCTCAGCGGAGTCTTGAATTTCGCCCCCGGAGAGACCCTGAAGCGGGTCCAAGTCGAGATCGTCGGCGACACCCAGGTCGAGGAAGACGAAACCTTTTTCGTCGATCTCTTCCAGGCCAGCGGCGTTGAGATCGTCGACAGCCAGGGCGAAGGCACCATCCTCAACGACGACGACCAACCGCCGGCCCTGTCGATCGGCGACACCAAGCTGGTCGAAGGCAACGACAGCGTCACCGAAGCGACGTTCACCGTCGAGCTGACCCGGGGCGCCGGCGAGGGCGGCGTCACGGTCGACTTCGCCACTCGCGACGGCTCCGCCACCGCCGGCGAAGACTACCGCTCGACGTCGGGAACCCTGACCTTCGCCGCCGGCCAGAGCTCCTCGAGAATCACGGTCGAAGTCCTCGGCGACATCCTCGTCGAAGACGACGAGATCTTCTTCGTCGAGCTGACCCATGCCGTCGGCGCGACGATCGACGACGAGTCAGGGGAAGGCAAGATTCTCAACGACGACGACGAACCGCCGGGGCTGGCGATCGACGACGTTACCCTGGAGGAAGGCGATCAAGGCACCACCCTGGCGACTTTCGCGGTCACGCTCCTGCGACCGACCGGTGCTCACCGCGGCATCATCTCGGTCGACTTCGCCACCCGCGACGGTTCCGCCACCGCCGGCAGCGATTACATCGCGGCCTCGGGTACTCTGAGCTTCGAGCCTGGCCAGGAACTGCGCGAGCTCACCATCGAGGTTCTCGGAGATACCGACGTCGAAGACGACGAGACTTTCTTTGTTGATCTGTCAGCGCCGGTCGGCGCGGAGATCGTCGACGGTCAAGGCCAGGCGACTCTGGTCAACGACGACCGCGCGCTGCCGACCCTAAGCATCGACGACATCACCGTCGAAGAGGGCGACGAAGGCACCCGGAGCGCGATCTTCACGGTCGAGTTGTCGCGTGCCACGGACCCCGACGAGCCCCCGGTCTCACTCAGCTACGAAACTCGGGACGGCTCGGCGACAACGGCGGACAACGACTACCAACCGGCCTCCTGCACCGTCAATCTCACACCGGGCCAGACCCGCCTGGAGGTCCGCGTCCAGGTCGTCGGCGATACCAGAGTCGAGGACGACGAGACCTTCTCGGTGGTACTGACCGAGGCAAGCGGCGCGACCATCGCCGACGGTCTGGGCGAGGCCACGATCCTCAATGACGATGAGGAGCCGCCGACGCTCACCCTCGACGACGTCTCGATCATCGAGGGCAACGACGGCACCTCGAGCGCCACTTTCACCGTCGGCTTGTCTCGAGCCACGGAACCGGACGAAGGCATGATCTCGGTCGACTTCGCCACTCGGGATGGCTCCGCCACCGCGGCCGACGACGATTACCTGCCGGCCTCGGGCACGGTGAGATTCGAACCCGGCCAGACCCGTGCCGAGATCTCGGTCGACGTCGTCGGCGACACCCGGGTCGAAGACGACGAGACCTTCTCGGTGGTGCTCTCGAATCCGATCGGCGCCACCCTCGCCGATGGGCGGGGCGAAGCCACGATCCTCAACGACGACGAAGAAACGAGCCGCATTCGGCTGATCGACACGCCGTCGGTCGCGGAAGATGCCGGCATCGTCGTCGTCTCGGTCGAACGCTTCGCGGGCGCGACGCGAGCCGCCCGCGTGACCCTCAGCGCGAGCGCGGGCACCGCTACCGCCGGCGAAGACTTCGTCGCCGCTTCGAGGGTCCTGTCCTGGGATGCCGGTGAGACCGGCCGCAAGACGTTCGAGCTGGAGATCCTCGACGACGGCCTGGAAGAGGACGACGAGACCGTCGCGCTGCGGCTGTCGAGCCCGGTCGACTCGCTGCTGGTCGATCCAGCGGAGCTGGCGCTGGTGATCGTCGACGACGACACCCCGATGGGCCTGGAAGCCACTGGCGACCTCGAGGTCAGTGCCGGTGTCGACGACGAAGTCGAGCTTTCGGTCCGGGTGATGCGCGACGACGGCGCGCCGGTCGAGGGCGCCACCGTGACCTGGAACGTCGAGGGTGACGCCGAGCTGCTCGACGGCGAGCGCACCGAGACCGACGACCGCGGCCTGGCGATCCAGCGGCTCAAGCTCGGCTCGCGACCCGGCGATGTCGTGGTCACGGCGAGCATCGAGGGCGTCGACGAAGCCGTCGAATTTACGGTGACCGTCGAGTCCCAGCTGGCGGACGTCGTCGACGAGAATCGCGACCCCGGGGAAGCAGCGGTCGCCCGGGCGCTCGACGCGTCGTGCACCGGCGCCACCGGAGATTTCGGTGAGCTCTGCGACTATCTGATCGCGCTCGATGACGCCACCGACCAGGGTGCGGCGATCGCCGAGCTCACCCCTGAAGAGATCGCGGCCCAGGCCCAGGTGGCGCTCGGCTCGCAGAAGACTCAAATAGACAATATCGGCTCACGCCTGGCGGCCCTGCGCGGCGGCGGCACCCGCCAGGCCATCAGTCAACTGGCGATCATGATTCGTGGCCAACCTCTGGACCTCGGCGGCATCCGCTCGGCCTGGGTGTCGCGCCATGACGACAAGGCGTTGGCCAAGCGCCTCGACGCCGCCCTCGCCGCGGCCCTGGCCGGCGGTGCCATGGCCGCCGACGAAGACCTGGTGACACCCTCCGGGGCACCGCGATGGGGCTTGTTCGTCAACGGTCGCATCTCGCTCGGCGACCGGCCGACCACCCTACGCGAGACCGGTTTCGATTTCGAGACCCTGGGGCTGACCGCCGGCGTCGACTATCGCTTGAGCGACCGCGTCGTCATCGGCGGTGCCCTCGGCTACCTCGACACCGATACCGACCTCGACCGGGACGGCGGTCAGCTCGACGCCCGCGGCACCACGCTGTCCGCCTACGGCAGCTACACCCGCGAAAGCTTCTATCTCGACGGAGTCTTGAGTTACGGCCGCAACGAGTATGACCTGATCCGCAACATCGACCTACCCCAGCCGTTCCGGGGCCAACAGCGTTTTGCCGCTCTCGGCAGCCCGGACGGCAGCCAGCTGTCGGCCAGCCTGGGGCTCGGCTACGACCACCAGATCAAGTCGTTGACTCTCGGCGGCTACGGTAGCCTGAGCTGGATCGACTCGACGATCGACGGCTACACCGAGCGCGACGCTGGGCCGTTCAACCTGGTGGTCGCCGAGCAGGACGCCCGCTCGCTGCTTTCAGAGGCGGGCCTCGAGCTGGCCTACGCGGCGAGCCGCTCCTGGGGAGTGCTGCGCCCGAACCTGCGCTTGTCCTACCTGCACGAGTTCGAAGATGACGCCCGGCTGATCCGCGCACTCTTCGCCGAGGACGTTACCGCCACCGAGTTCGCGGTCCCCACCGAGGAGCCCGATCGCGACTACTTCAACCTCACCGCCGGCGTGACCGCCACCCTCGCCCGCGGCCGAACCGTCTACCTGATCTACGATACCGACCTCGACCGCGACGACCTCGACATCTACACCTTCACCTTCGGCGCCCGTTTCGAGCTACCTTAAACATCTGCATAGAGCTACTAACCACGGGTTGAAAACCCGTGGCTATATGCTGGCACCCAAGGGGTGCTCTCGCCCTGACACTTCTCGGCGGTTTGAGGCCGAAGGCTTCGCTAGCTGCTGTAGGGGAACCGCCCGGCCTCGCCCCTACATCTCGCCGACGGCGAGCACCTGATCCGTCAGCGCCTGCAACCGGCTAGCGGCGTCCAGCACGTCGGTCTCCAACAAGATCAACGCGCCGAAACCGGCGCCGCGAGCCTGCTCGAAGCTCGACGCCAACGCCTGATAGTTGTCCAGCGCGGCTTCGATATCCCGCCGCAGCTCCGGAGACTCGCGCCAGATGTCGTCGAAATCGGAACCGGCCAACGCCGTCTCCAGGACCTCGACATAGCTCGCGGCCTCCTCGAGCCGCTTCTCGCTCCTGGCGACCGCGCCGGCGTAAAGGGCGTTGCACTGACTTCGTCCCTCGACCACCCGGGCGTGTTCCGCAGCCGCCTTCTGCACCTCGCCCTGGCGCTCGGACTCGTCCCAGGCGTCGAGGGCGGCAACGCAGTCGTTGGCCAGGGCGCTGGCCAGCCCGAGATAGAAGTGGGGCAAGTATGGCCCGTCCTCGCCGGGCGTCACCCACTGCCGCCGCGCCTGCTCGGTCGGGTCGGCCTCAATGACTTTGCGCAGCATCCGCCGGACGCCGGCGACGTCACCGGCCTCGATACGGTCGCGGACCATCAGATAGGTCGCCTCATCGATCGGCACCGAGGCATCTCCGGCGGATGTCGAAGCCCCTTCTGACTTGACCCCGGTGGCAACACTCCCCGGCACCGTCCGCTGACTCAGCGCCCAGAACACGCCGCCCGCGACAATGGCGAAAGCCAGCAGGCCCGCGATCCACCGCATCGCGGATCGCGGCCTCGCTTCACCTGCCGCCGACGTCGCGTCGGGGGCGGCAGCGCTGAGGGTCGGCTCAGCAAGAGCGGCCGATTGGGTCGGGGACCGAGCGCGAGCACGTTCGAGCTTCTCGCGCAGACCGCGCAGGTACTCGACCTCACCGAGCTCGGCGATGGTCTCGGTCAGCTGCCGCTCCGCCTCCTCCAGACGGCCGGCATCGAGCAGACGATCGATACGCTGCATCGCTTCGCTGACCAGACCGGTGGGTAGCGATGTCGCCTCGCCGCCCGGCAGGAGGACGGTCTCTTGCTGCTCGTCGATCGCGATCGTGCGGTGCGCCGCGGCGTTCTCGCCGTAGGGCGCCAGCATCGCGGCCAGCTCTTCGGCCGAGCCGACGCGGTTCTCCGCCTGCTTCTCCAGCGTCTTCATCACCACTTGACGCAAGCCAGCCGGGATGCGCCCTTCGGGATCGGAGACGTCGAAGGAGATCGGCGACCGGTAGAGATGCCCGCCGATGAAGGACGAGAAGTCTTCGCCCTGGATCGGGATGCGCCCGGTGAGCAGCTCATAGAGCATGACCCCGAACGAGTAAACGTCGCTGCGCGCGTCGAGCTCGACGCCGCTGAACTGCTCCGGCGAGGAATAGCGCACCTTGCCGAGAAACATGCCGGTCGAAGTCAATTGGTGGCCGCCACCGACCCGCTTGGCGACGCCGAGATCGATCAGCTTGACCAGCAGCTTGTCCCGCGGCCCCTGGGTCAGCATCAGGTTGTCGGGCGAGATGTCGCGATGGACGTACCCCTCGCCGTGGAGGTAGCTCAAGGCGTCGAGGCTCTGGCGAGCGATCTCGAGGGTCTCGGCCAACGGCGGCGGACCGCCTTCGGCCAGCACCTGATGCACCGTCTTGCCGTCGATGTACTCCATCACGATGTAAGCCGTGCCGCTCTCGTCGATCGAGAAGTCATGCATCACCGCGATATTGGGATGCCGCAACCGGGTGGCGGTCCGTGCCTCGCGATGAAAGCGCGCCTTCAGGTTCTCGTCGTCCGCGTGCTGCGGCCGCACCACCTTGATCACCCGCACCTCGTCGAGCAGCACGTGACGGACTTTGTAGACCGCCCCCATGCCCCCTTCACTGATCTTGTGAAGGACCTCGAACTTGCCTTCGAAACTCTGGGGAAGGGACAATTCGGCTCACTCGGTTGGGGCGATCGACTCGGCCAATCGGGATCACGACTGCAACCCGACAGCCAGCGCGAAACTCCGCGCCGGCGACGCTCAGCAGCACTATAGCAAGCGGTCGTCGAAACGATCCTCGAATCGATCGGCGAAAGTATCCGACATCTCGTCGTGCCAGAGCGGCGTTGGACGTCGGCGTGTCGGCTCCCGAGCCGACGCGGATCCTGGTACCCGCGATGGCTTCGTCAAGAGCTCGGGAGCCGGCTCCCATTCCTCGGAATCGTCGTCCTCCGGCCGGCCAACCGCCGCGTCGGCGACGCTCAGCAGCTCGACCAGATCCTGGCGACCGATCGCCCGGGCGAAATCGAGTGCGGTCTTGCCGTCGCTGGTGCTCACGGCGAGATCGGCGCCGGCGGCGAGAATCCACTCCACGGCGACGCTGTCACCCCGCAGCACTGCCCTCATCAGGGTCGTCAAACCGCCGCCACCGGCGGCGTCGAGATCCAATCCGGCATCCGCGAGAGCGCGGATCGTGCCCAAATCACGAGCCGCAAAGGCTCGCAAAAGATCTTCCACTGAGTCCAGGCGGCTCATTCTCTGACGACGATCATACTTTGGCAGCCCAGCGCCTGTACTCGATCGCAGGTATCTGTTACCTTAGGCTCCATCGCTCACTATCTCGGCACGCATGTCGACCGCGGCAGTGGCTCGGCCGTGGCGCCGTGCCGATTCGAAGCCGGTGAAACTGCTAATCCGTGAACCTGCTCAGGGAGTCGAAGACATGAGATCGCGAAAGGCCTTGCATCTTCTCTTGCTGCCGCTCCTCCTGCTGCTGCTCTTCGGATGTCCGAAGAAAGCGCCGGAGCCGGTACCGCCGCCGCCACCACCACCCGCGCCGGCACCACCGCCACCACCACCGCCACCGCCGCCACCACCACCACCGCCACCGCCCATGGATCCGCTGACCTCCGACGACTTCGCGGTGGTCAACGATGCCGCGATCAAGCAGGGTTTCCAGGCCAACGTCTACTACGACTTCGACAAGAGTAATCTGCGCCCGGCGGCTGAAGAGGCCCTGGCCAAGAATGCTCGGTGGCTGAGCCAGCATCCGGAGTTCCTGGTTCGCATCGAGGGCCACTGCGATGAGCGGGGTACCAACGAGTACAACCTGGCTCTGGGTGATCGTCGCGCCAACTCCGCGCGCGACTATCTAAGCGCCAACGGCGTCGGTGCCGATCGGCTGTCCACGATCAGCTTCGGCGAAGATCGTCCGGTGTGCAATGACTCGGACGAGGCTTGCTGGCAGAAGAACCGGCGCGCCTACATGGTGATCACCGGTCGCCGATAGGGAGCCGAAACCCCCGCGCTCAGGCGCGAGGAAACTCGCCGCCGGTCTGGCACTTCTGCTGGCCGGCGGCGTGTTGTTTGCGGGCGGTCGCATCCTCTTCTATCGTCAGACCGACGACCCTGAACATCTCGAGCTCAAGCGGCAGTACCTGGCCGGCCTGACCGGAGTCGCCCCAAGAGTCGCCCAACAGCGACCCAACGTCGTCCTGATCGTTTTCGACGATCTCGGCGCCGGCGATCTCGGCGCCTACGGTAGCCGAGCGATCCGCACGCCGCGGCTCGATCGACTGGCCGAGGAGGGGGTGCGGCTGACCCACTTCTACTCGCCATCGCCCTACTGTTCGGCGTCGCGGGCGGGGTTTCTTACCGGGCGTCACGCCGTCAGATCCGGGGTGGACCACGTCCTCCAGGCACCGGGCACGGTTTTCGATCTGGCGCTCAGGCTCGGCGGGCGCAACCGGCGGCTGCCTGCCGAAGAGATCACCCTCGCCGAGGTGCTGCGCGCCGCCGGCTACGCGACCGCGGCCTTCGGCAAGTGGCATCTCGGTCACGAGTCTCCGTCGCTGCCGGTCGACCTGGGGTTTGACGCCTTCTACGGCTTGCTGCACTCCAACGACCAGGGCGAGCCACCGGTGTGGCTAGACCGCGACGTCGTCGAACCGCACCCGATCGACCAAAGCACCCTGACCCGGCGCTATACCGAGCGCGCTGTCCGGTTCATCGAGGCCCACGCCAAACGCCCGTTCTTCCTCTATCTTCCTCACACCTTTCCCCATATCCCGCTGCATGCCGCCGCCGACCGCCGCGACCGTTCGCCGGCGGGTCTCTACGGTGACGTCGTCGAAGAGCTCGATTGGAGCGTCGGCGCGGTGCTCGACGCCCTCGAGAGGGCCGGTGTCGCCGAGGACACGCTGGTGCTCGTCACCAGCGACAACGGCCCGTGGTTCCAGGGTTCCGCAGGCCCCTCCCGCGGTCGCAAGCTGGACATATTCGAAGGCGGGATGCGAGTGCCCCTGATCGCCCGCTGGCCGGAACGCATCCCGGCCGGCTTGGTGTCCGACGAGCCGGCGATGGGTATCGACGTCCTGCCGACGGTCCTCGACATGCTCGACCTGCCGGCCCCCGGGGACCGGATGCTCGACGGTCTGAGCATGCTGTCGGTACTCACGGGCGGCCCCTCAGCCCATGAAGCCATCTACTTCTATCAGCTGAAGGCCCTGCGGGCAGTGCGGGCCGGGCGCTACAAGTACCACGACCGGCATGGCGTGTTTTTCGGCAACCCGATGGACTGGCCCTGGGGCCCGATGAAGGCCCGCGGGCCGTGGCTCTTCGACCTCGAGCTGGATCCGGCCGAGTCCTACGATGTCTCAGGCAAGTACCCCGAGACAGCCCAGCGTCTACGCAGGCTGATGGAAGATCGAAATCAGGAGTTGGCGGAGAATCCTCGGGGCTGGCTTTGAGACGGTGCTCTTATCGCCCACGTCGCGAATGGCCTGAATCAACTCAGGCCCTTGGCGACGCTTCGCCTGCCCGCTCATCCGCTAAACGCTCGAGCTTGGACAGGATCAGCTGGATGTGCATTCGCAGGCTGTAGTACTCGTCCATGTAGGAGAGAGGAACCGAGACCTGCGCCACCTCGTGCTCGAGCTCACGCACGGCTTGCAGGTGAACCGCAATTTCTTCGTCGGTCGGCTGCTCATGCAGGATTTCATCGGCCCAGCTCAGATCCTCGTACCATCGATATATCTTCGATCGAATACGCCAGCGGTAGATCGGCGGTGCGGCCTTGATCACCGGGATCAGGAGAGTGATCAGCGGTAGCAGCAGGATCTTGAGCCGGTCGATGGCGGTCGCCGCGTGGAAACCGAGATAGCGCTGCAGGAACGACGGCCCGTTCTCCAGGTAGTGACGGGCCTCGGCGCGCAGCGGATACTCGACGTAATGCGCGGACGGAAAAGTACCGGCGGCCGAAAATCTGCCAACGCCGCCGTGGACTTCCTCCATCGCACCGAGGAGCAGCGGCACCAGCGCGTGGTGTAGCTCGTCCCGCGCCACCAGGCCGGCGGCGGCGGCGAGCAACGAGACGTCCTCTTCCGGCAGATTGTGCTCGAGGTCGAGCACACCCTCGCCGAGAATCACCCGCGACAAGAACGGATAAGCCTTGCGGTAGGCCAGCGACCGACGCACCGACAGCAACGTAATGCCGGCGTCGGCGATCAAGCGAGATATATAGGCCGAGCTCGCGGAGGTGACGAAGAACGCCGCGTCGATCGTCCCTTGCTCAAGGGCGCTCACGGCGTCGTTCGTGGAAATAGACAATAGCTCGGCAGAGGTGTCGTCGAGCCCGTTCTCAGCCAGGAGCTGCAGCGCGAGAGGTCGGATGCCGCTGCCTTCAGCACCGATGGCGATGCGCCGCCCGGCCAGGTCGGTGAGCTGAACAACCGGCTGATCTGCCCGGTGGAAAAGCCAAACCGGCTCATAGAAAACGCTCGCTAGCGAGCTCAGCTCGGGTTCAGCATCAGCCGTCTGGGCGGTCACGCCGCCTTGCACCAGGGCCAGATCAACTTCACCGCCGACCAACAGCTCGAGGTTTTCGACGCTTCCCGCCGTCTCGACGACCTGCAGATCGAAGCCGTCGCGCGAAAGAATCGCACGGTAGCGCTCGGCATAGGCATAGTAGGAACCGCCGGGCGTACCGGCCGCGATCTTGAAGGAGCGCGGCGATGGCGGCTCGAGCCTGGCGATCGCGATGGCAAAGCCGATCGCGACCAGCAGCAGGAGTGGACCCCAGACCTTCAGCACCTCAGCGGTGCTCTTGCGCTCCGGACGTCGCGTCCGCGACTCGGGGCGGCTACTCGACACAGCCCTCGCGGGTCTCAGCGACCAGCTGGTCGACCACTGCCTTGAGGTCCCCTGTCTCACGGTAGGCGGCGAGCTGGCGATCGGCGCTGGTGCCGTCCGCGAGGATCGTGTGGAGGTACTCGACCTCGTGACGGCTGCCCAGGTCGTCGACCACGTCGTCGACGAACTCCAGAAGCTCCTCGGCAAGATGCCCCAAGGGGAACTCCTTCTGCTTGCCGAAGTCGATCAGACGCCCGGAGACACCGTAGCGCACGGCACGCCACTTGTTCTCGTTGATCAGATGGTGACGATAGATACGCCATGATTGGTTGTCGAGGCGCAGCTTGATCACCTTGGCGACGATCGCCTGCACCAGGGCCGCGATACACACCGCCTCATCGATCTTGGTGCAGATGTCGCAGACCCGGAATTCGATGGTCGGGAACTTGGGGTGCGGTCGGACATCCCACCAGATCTTGGTAGGTTCGTCGATACACCCGGTCTCGACCAGCGTGTCGATGAAACCGTTGTAGTCGGCCCATGACTTGAGCTCCGGCGGCAGACCGGTGCGCGGCAAGCTCTCGAAGATCACCGTGCGGTAAGACTTGAGCCCGGTATCACGGCCTTGCCAGAAAGGCGAGCTGGTGGTCAACGCGAGCAGATGCGGCAAGAAGTAGCGGGTCTGATTCATCACGTCGATCAGCAGCTCTTTGTCTTCGATGCCGACGTGAATGTGCATGCCGAAAATCAGCATTCGCCGAGCCAGCTCGGCCATGTCGGTGCGTAGCTGGGTGTAGCGCTCACCGATCGAGATATCTTGCTCCGCCCAGGCCGAGAACGGGTGAGTGCTGGCGGCCGCAACCTGTAGACCGTTGGAAGCCGCCAGCCTACAGATCGAGCTGCGCAGGCGTACCACTTCTTCGCGGACGTCCCGAATGTTGTGACAGATCTGGCTGCCGACCTCGACCTGGGATTGCAGAAACTCCTTCTTGATCTGGTCGTGCAGGATCCTCTGCCCCTGCTCCATGAGCTCCTGGATGTAGGACTTCAACTCCCGGGTTTCAGGGTCGATGATCTGGTACTCTTCCTCGATGCCGAGAGTCAACGGTGGCAACGACATAGGGCTCCTCGAGCTTTCTGCAGCCTTCAGCGATTGGCGAAGTGCGGCTAGTGACTGATGACCTGCTCGGGAGTTTAGCAGGTTCGAAGCGGACTGAGATACGATCTGAACAGACCAAGGCCCGAGGGGAGGAATCGCCTGATGACAGTAGGAAACGGTGCGGATCAGAGGCTCACAGGAGTCAGTGGCTCGGACAAGGGCGCGGGTCCCCGGCGGACCTTGAGAGCACCCATTCACGGGCTGTTGATCGCCATCGACGTTCCGGAGATCTCCTCGGAGCACTGGGTTGTCGATGGCATCGACATCAACTCCAAGGGCATGGGCCTGGTGCTGCCGCCCGAGCTTCTTGAGGGTTCGCGTGTGCTGTTGAGCTTCAAGCTCGGCGACCGTGAGCTGTCGCGCCTGCCGGCGACGGTTCAGCACAAGGTCGGAGTCTCAGGCGGAGTGCGCTTCGAAGAGTGGCCCGATTCAGAGCGTCTGAAACTGCTCGAATACCTGGTCGGAGTCTACGAGACGATCGACTGAGCGACCGCCTGAAGCGCCATGACGATTCAGCAATCCCTACCTGTCCTCTCGATCCGCAACGCCGTGCTCTTCCCGCACGTCGCGATGCAGATCTCGATCGATCGCGAATCGTCCGTGGCCGCGGTCGATGCAGCCCTGGCCACCGAAGATCAACTGATCGCGGTCTTTTCTCAGCACGATCCGAGGATCGAGAGTCCACAGCAGGAGCACCTCTATCCGGTCGGCACCCAGGCTGTGATCAAACAGGCGATGCGCTCTCCGCGCGGCGGCGCGCAACTGATCCTCCAAGGCCTGGACAGGGTCCAGCTCGGCGAGATCTCTCAGACCGAACCCTATCTCGAAGCCACTCTCGGAGAGCTGCCGATGATCGCCGGCGATCCGACCGAAGTCGAGGCGCTCCAGCGCCAGATCCTCGAGCTCGCCAGCCGCATCCAGAAGGCTGTCCAGGCGATGCCCGAGGTCGAGATGAACGAGGTCGTCGCTCACCTCGAAGGCCCGATGCACCTGGTCTATCTATTGGGCTCGATGATCCACTTGACGCTTGAAAAAGCTCAGGTCCTGCTCCAGCTCGACGCCCAGATCGACGCCATGCGCATGCTCATCCGCTTTCTGCAGCATGAGGTCCAGGTGCTGGAGCTCAAGCAGCAGATCGCTTCTCAGGCGCAGACCGAGATCAACCGCGAGCAGCGCGAATACATGCTGCGCCAGCAACTCAAGGCGATTCAGGAAGAGCTCGGCGAAGCCGCGCCCGGTGGCTCGGAGGTCGACGAGCTACGCCAGCGTCTCGAGCAGGTCGAGCTGCCCGAGGCGGTGCGCAAAGAGACGGAGCGCGCCCTGGGACGCATGGCGAACCTGCCGTCGTCGGCTCCGGACTTCAACGTCACCCACAACTATCTCGACTTCATCCTCGAGCTGCCGTGGAACGAGGAGACCGAAGACGACCTCGATCTGGCTCATGCCCGCAAGGTGCTCGAAGCCGACCACTTCGGCCTCGAAGAGATCAAGGAGCGGATCCTCGAACACCTGGCGGTGCTCAAGCTCAACCCGGAAGCCAACTCGCCGATCCTCTGCCTGGTCGGTCCACCCGGCGTCGGCAAGACCTCCCTCGGCTCGTCGATCGCCCGGGCGCTGCGGCGCAAGTTCGAACGCCTGTCCCTCGGCGGCCTGCACGACGAAGCCGAGCTGCGCGGTCACCGGCGCACCTATATTGGCGCCATGCCTGGGCGCATCCTCCAGGGCATTCGCCGCGCTGGGGTCAAGAATCCGCTGATGATGCTCGACGAGGTTGACAAGGTCGGCCGCGACCATCGCGGCGACCCCACCGCGGCGCTGCTCGAGATCCTGGATCCGGCTCAGAATCACGCCTTTCGCGACAACTATCTGAACCTTCCTTTCGACCTTTCCAGGGTCTTCTTCATCGCCACCGCCAATACCCTCGACACGCTGCCCCGTCCATTGCTCGACCGCATGGAAGTCCTGCGTTTGTCCGGCTACAGCGACGAGGAGAAGCTCGAGATTGCCCGTCGCTACCTGCTGCCCCGGCGACGCACCGAAGCCGGGCTCAAGGATGAACAGATGGAGATCTCCGACGCGGCCCTCGAGAAGGTCATTCGCCGCTACACTCGCGAGGCCGGGGTGCGGGAGTTGGAGCGAACCCTCGGCCGGCTGGCTCGCAAGCTGGCGCTGCGCGTGGCTGAAGGCAAGGGCGAATCCTTCCACCTCGAGCCTCAGGATCTGAGCGAGCTGCTCGGTCCTGAACGGGTCTCGCACGAAGAGATGCGCGAGGAGATGCCGCCTGGGGTATCCGCCGGCCTGGCCTGGACCGAAGCCGGCGGCGAGGTGCTCTACGTCGAAGCGGTCAAGCTCTCCGGCAGCGGCGAGCTGACCCTCACCGGCCAGCTCGGCGACGTGATGAAGGAATCGGCGCGCGCCGCCCGCAGCTTCGTCCTCACCCAGGCCGAGAAGTTCGCCCCCGATCTCGAACCCGGCGGGGTTCACATCCACGTACCAGCGGGCGCGATTCCCAAAGACGGCCCTTCCGCCGGGGTCACCATGGCTACCGCCTTGGCCTCGCTCTACAGCGGTCTGCCGGTCGCCTCGGACGTCGCGATGACCGGTGAGATCACCCTGAGCGGTCTGGTGATGCCGGTCGGCGGCGTCAAGGAGAAGATCCTCGCCGCCCGCCGCGCGGGCATGAAACGCGTGATCCTTCCCAAGGAAAACGAGAAGGACCTGGCCAAGCTGCCCGAGGCGGTGCGCGAGGAAATGGAGCTGATTCCTGCCGAAAACCTCGGCGAGGTCATCCGAGTGGCGATTCCGGAGCTCGCCGAGCAGCTGGCGGTCTCGGCCTGAGGTGACGGATTGAAGACCACCGGCCTGCTGCTGGCGTTGTGGTGCATCTTGGCCCTGGTGCTGCCGGCGCCGGTCCTGGCTAGCGAGCAAGCCTCTGCCGGGCAGCCCCGCATCGAGACTTCAGAGCAGGCGTCGCCTGAGCCCTCTGGCCTGGGCACCAGGCTCAAGCGGATCCTGTGGATCTTCTTACTGCTGTCGATCGCCGGTCTGGTCCTGCTGATCGGCACCGTGATCTTCCTATTCTGGCGCGCCAAGCAACTGGTGGAAAACGCGGTCAAACCGGATCTTCCGTCGCTGGAACGGCTGGTGGAAGCAAAACGCGGCAAGCACCCTGACCTGCAGCCGAAGGATCTGGCCAAGAAGCTGATCCACCGGCAGGCGACGCGCGCCGGCCTGGTCGGCTTCGTCACCGGCCTCGGCGGCCTACCGACGTTACCGATCGCGATTCCGATCGATCTCGCGATGACCATCAAGCTGCAGTCCAACCTGGTACACATGCTGCGCATGGCGACCGGCGACCACGTGCGTGCCGAAGACGTTTCCGAGGCCAGCCTATGGTTGATCACCACCGGCGGCCAGGAGCTGGCTGCGGCCTCGGGAACCATGATCCGCAAGCTGGTCGTCGGAATGCTGTCCAAGTCACTGCTCAAATTCGTGCCGCTGGTCGGCGGCCTGGTCGGTTTCGCCCTCAAC
>JAAUYI010009750.1_pt1 | contig 15169 bp, 11 predicted proteins | sample 7278041 | NCBI WGS metagenome assembly JAAUYI01 (sample SAMN14350216, study PRJNA611818) | marine sediment metagenome | isolation source: surface marine sediment (0.6m) | place: French Polynesia: Moorea | collected 2018-08
GCATACACCACGTTGTACGGCACCAGGACCAATTCACCGGCGGCGTTGCGGCGTACGAGGGAGTACTGGCCGTTCTTGCCGGGCAGGTACGCCCGCTCGAATTCTTCCCGTGTCATGTCCGCCGGGTAGAAATTGGCACCGAGCGGCTTCGCGCCGACGCCCTCGATGAACGGGTTTTCGTCGTCCAGGCGGTCCCAGGGTCCATAGTTGAGTTCGGCGAAACGCCGCGCATCGTCAATTCCGATCGAGTCCAGCCATGCCTGGTAGTCGTCACCGTAGGCCTGCCGCCAGAACAGCTGGTCCATGATTTCGGATGCCTCGATCAACAGCCCGATCATCGTGCGCTGGTCCTCGGTCAGCCCCTCGAGATCGGCCGTCAGCGTGAAGTCGGCGTATATATCAGGCCGCGGCTCGACCGTCGTCGGACCCGTCGGCTGCACGGTTGGCGTTGCCTGCTCCCCACCACAGGCAGCAACAAAGAGCGCCAGCAACAGCGCGCCGATGACACGTCCGCCGGCGAGCGGGTGAGACGGTTGATGGCTGAGTTTGTGCGGATTCACGCGATTCCCCCGAAGACTGTGACAGCGGCGGATTATCGCACAGCGCGGCTCGATCGCGTGGCTACAGGTCGACCAGTTCGATGTCCGCGGTGGCCAGGTCCGCACCAAGGAAATGCCCCCCGACTCGGGCGAAGCGTGTCGCACCGTCCGTGGCGAGCAGCCCGAGCGTCCCCGCTGCCTGTTGCGGGTTGCCGAGAGCGCGTTGCTCGAGCAACTCGCGCGCGACGCCCGCGGTGGTGCTGGCCGAATCGACGATCGCAGTATCGTCGCCGATCACGGCGCGAATGGCCTGGTGCAGCAGCGGGAAATGCGTACAACCGAGGATCAGGCAGTCCGGCCGGTAGCCACTGTCGAGGACCGGTTGCAGGTAACGCCTGACAATGCCCTCGGCCAGGTCGCCGTGGCTCCAGCCCTCTTCTGCGAGCGCGACCATCATTTCGCACGCGATTTCCTTCACGGAGGCGCCGGCGTCGAGCCCCAGAATGGCATCGCGGTAGGCACCGAGCCTGACGGTCGCCTCGGTCGCCATGACGAGGTGGCGCCCGCCCCGGCGCACCGCTGTCGCCGCAATCGCGCCCGGCTCTACGACGCCGATCACCGGCAGCGGCCTGAGCTGCCGCTCGAGCGCGGCAAGCGCCACGGCAGACGCGGTATTGCAGGCGACGATGAGCAGCTTGATGCCGCGTGATTCGAGCACGGCGGTTGCCTGGCCCGCATAACGGCTGATCGACGCCGGGCTTTTCGTACCGTACGGCAGGCGCGCCGTATCGCCGAGATAGACGAGGTCCTCGTGCGGCAATTCCGCTTGCAGCGCCTTGATGACGGTCAGGCCGCCGACGCCGGAATCGAAGACGCCAATCGGCAGTTTCGATGCTTCAGGCTGAGTCATGGCGGCATTGTGCCGGCTGGCGTCCCGCAGTTCACCCGAGTTGTGAAATAATCCCGCGCTCTTCTTCGCCACGGTTGCGGCAAATCTTGCAGAAAGTTGCGTACGGCATCGTCGGATTCTTCGTGCTGATCCTCGGGATCGGCCTGGCATTGCCGCGCGCGGCAGTCGTGACGGTCGAGACCGAAATCGATGCGCCGCCCGCGACCGTCTTTGCACTGGTCAACGACTTCCGCCGGGTCACGTTGTGGTCTACGCGACTCGACGCCGACCCGAACGCTCGCATTACCTACTCCGGCCCGCCACGCGGCGTCGGCGCGACCATGGCCTGGAGCGGTACGGTCGTTGGCAGCGGCACCGAAACGATCTCGGCCAGCGAGCCGTATCGGCAGGTGTCGACGATCATCAACCCGGGTGAAGCCGGCGAAGCGCACACGACGATCGTGCTGGCGGCAACCGCGGGCGGCACGAACCTCAGGTTCCGGTTCGAAAACGACTACGGCTTCAACCTGATCGGGCGTTACGTCGCGCTGATCGTCACCGGCATATTCCGTCGCGAGATCGAGAGCAGCCTGACCAGCCTGCGCGAACTGGCCGAAAGCCTGCCGCGCACCGATTTTTCAAGCCTCGAGGTGGAGGAACTGTATGTCGACGCACAGCAGATTGCGTACCTCAGAACGACGTCGAGCCCCGACCCTGGTGCTATCTCGGAAGCCATGGGCGAAGCCTATTTCGAGGTATTGAATTTTATTGACCGGCACGGGCTCACCGAAGCAGGCGCACCAATCTCGATTGCGCGCCAGTTCGCCGGCGCGGATCTCGTTTTCGATGCCGCCATACCGGTGCACGGCGTGGATGACACGACACCAACAAGCGGCGCCGGCGTTCGCATCGGCACAACCTACACGGGCCCCGTGGTTCGGGTGAAACACACCGGCTCATACCGGTCACTGGCGGAAACGCACCGCAAGATAACCGCCTACCTGGCGGCACTGGGCATCGAAAGATCGGGCGATAGCTGGGAGTCTTACGTTGGCGACCCGACCCGGGTCGCCGAAGCGGAACTGGTCACGTACGTGTATTACCCGGTGACGCGCTGACGTCGCCTACGAGACGGATTGCACCAGGAACGGTGGCACCGTGTCGGCGTCCGCCGCATCCAGCGCCTGGGACGTCAGCGACGTGGCGCTGGCAATCAGTTCCCGGAATACGTCGACGATCGTTTCGGCACATTCGCTCGCTTCAATCGCCGACATCTTGCGCACGGAAGCACAGATAGGCCCTTCGCCGTTCAGCGGCGAGACCGCGTACATACGGGATCTCAGTTTGTTGAACGCGGACTGCGCGTCCGCGGGCAGCTCGTCAGCGTCGATGTCGTCCAGGTGATCCTGGTATGCGCTTATAAGTCGTTGTTTTATATGCCCGTCACCGGCGAGAGCCGTCACAGCCGCGTAAAGGCGGTCGACGTGATAAGTCATTTCCACTCCAGCGTTTCGTTGTTGTTCTGCCGCCTTGTCGTACCCTCTCGACGGCGTAATACGCTTTCTGGAGACTACAGTCGTGTAGTCGGCACCCGCCGCGTGAGACGGGTCATCCTCCCTGACCTTTCAGAACGTTGCGCACGATTTTTATAACAAAGATGTCAAAGCACTTGCAAGTGTGACAGTTCCAAAGACAGCCCGTCAGGCCTGCCTGCCAAACTCCAGCGTCCAGCTGTGTTCGCCAAGCTCGCGCCGGTCCGTGTACAGCGGGCTCGCCTGGCCGGTCTCCCAGGCCGTCGCAAGCGTCTCGTTCATGACGTAATCACGGTGCGCCTCCAGTGCCTGCTCGATCGCCGGCGAACCCGAGATGCCCAGCAGGATCCGGTCAGATACCTCCAGACCCGCCTGTTTGCGGGCATCCTGCACCGAGCGCACGATTTCGCGCGCGAGCCCCTCGCGCACCAGGTCGTCCGTCAACGCGGTATCCAGCGCTGCCAGGTAGCCGGCTTCTTCGGCACACGCATAGCCTTCGGCCGAACTCGTCTCGATCAGCACGTCGTCCGCCGTCAGGGTCAGCGTTTCGCCGCCCGCCTCGACGTCGAAGCTCTCGCCGCGCGCGGCCGCGCCGGCGATAGCGCCTCCGTCGGCATCTTGCAGCGCACTGCGGATTGCCGGCACCAGCTTGCCGTAACGCTTGCCCAGCACCGGCAGGTTCGGCTTGATGCGGTAGTTCACGAGGTCGGCATCCCGCGCAACGAATTCGATGGCTTTGACATTGAGTTCCTCGAGTATCTGGTCCTTGTGATCCTCGAGCGCTTTTGCGGCCGCGTCGTCCGGGGCACGGACCAGCAGGCGCGCCAACGGTTGCCGGGTACGTACGCCCGACACACTGCGTGCGCCACGCCCGAGACCGACCACCTTCTGCACGACGCCAATGTCATGCAGCAGCTGATCGTTCTGCCACGCCGGGTCGGCTTCCGGCCAGGTCGCCATATGCACGCTGATCGGTGCATCCGGGTCGATCGACCGGACGAGATTCTGGTAGACGTGCTCGGCAAGGAACGGCAGGAACGGCGCCATCAATTCGTGCGCCGCTTTCAGGCACTCGTAGAGCGTCAGGTACGCCTTGTGCTTGTCGTCCGGGTCGGTCGACTTCCAGAAGCGACGCCGGTTGCGGCGCACGTACCAGTTGCTGAGCTGATCGATGAACGACTCGATCGCTTCGCCCGCGGTTTTTGCGTCGAAATCATCCAGCGCGGCAGTCACGGTGGCGATGGTCCGGTGCGTGAGTGCCAGCGCCCAGCGGTCGATCTCGGGGCGTTCTTCCACTGGCACCGATCGTGTCAGGTCGACGTCATCGAGGCGCGCGTACAGCACGAAAAAGCCGTAGGTATTCCAGAACGTGTTGATGAACGAACTCGCAACGTCGGCAACGATGTCGACCGAGATCCGCTTCTGCACGTCGGGCGACAACCGTGCCAGGAAGTACCAGCGCAAGGCATCGGCGCCAACGGTATCGAACACGTCATACGGGTTGACGATGTTGCCGAGCGACTTGGACATTTTCTTGCCGTCCTTGTCGACGATATGGCTCAGGCAGATGACGTTCTTGTAGGCAACACTGTCCGACACGAGCGTCGCGATCGCATGCAGCGTATAGAACCATCCACGGGTCTGGTCGATGGCCTCGCAGATGTAGTCGGCCGGGAAATGCTGCTGGAAGATCTCCTCGTTTTCGAACGGGTAATGCCATTGTGCATAGGACATCGCGCCTGAATCGAACCAGCAGTCGATGACTTCCGGCAGGCGACGCCAGGTTACGCCGTCCCTTTCGAACGTGATTTCGTCGACGGCCGGTCGGTGCAGGTCCAGTTCGGAGAGATCGCGGCCGCTCAGTTGCTCGAGCTCTGCTACCGAACCTACGATCTGGTACTGCCCGTTGCCATCAGTCCATACCGGGAGTGGAGTGCCCCAGAACCGCTCTCGCGACAACGCCCAGTCAACGTTGTTCTCGAGCCAGTTGCCGAAGCGCCCGTCGCGGATGTGCCCGGGCACCCAGTTGATCGTCTGGTTGAGTTCCGCCATGCGCTCGCGAAACTTCGACGTGCGGATGTACCAGGCATTCTTGGCGTAGTAGATGATCGGGTCGCCGGTACGCCAGCCGAACGGGTAGTTGTGCACGTAGCGCTCGGAGCGAAACATCATGCCGCGCTCTTTCAGGATCCGGATCAGCGGCTTGTCGGCATCCTTGAAGAACATGCCGGCGACTGGTTCGACGGCGTCCACGAAGTTGCCGTCGAGACCGACACCGTGCAAGACCGGCAGGTCGTTGGCCTGGCCGAGTGCCAGGTCGTCGACACCGTACGCGGGTGCCGTGTGGACGATACCGGTACCGTCCTCGGTACTGACGAAGTCGGCTGCAAATACCTGGAAAGCGTTGGGCGCAGCGACCTCCAGGTAGTCGAACAGCTGCTCGTAGCGCGTCCCCACCAGTTCGCTGCCCTTGACGGTTTTCGTGACGGTATGTTCGACGTCGCGGAACACCGTCTCGCGCAGCGCTTCGGCGAGGATCAGGGTCTGTCCGTCGGACTCGCAGTAGCTGTAGTCGATGTCGGCGCCGACTGCGAGCGCGAGGTTGGACGGCAACGTCCACGGGGTGGTTGTCCAGACGAGGAAATAGGTATCGGCGTCGTCGACCAGCCGGAAACGTACCGTGATGGACGGATCGTCGGTCTCCTTGTAGCCGAGCGCCAGCTCGTGCGACGACAACGTTGCGCCGATGCGCGGGTCATACGGCACGACCTTGTAGCCGCGATAGATCAGGTCTTTGTCCCAGATCTGCTTGAGCAGGTGCCACACCGACTCGATGAAAGAGTTGTCGAGCGTGTAATAGGCCTCGTCCATGTTGACCCAGAAGCCCATGCGCTCGGTCATCTTCTCCCAGTCACCGATATAGGTCATGACCGATTCGCGGCACAGCCGGGTGAACTCCGCAATGCCGACCTTGGCCTCGATCTCTTCCTTGTCGTAGCTGTCGATGCGCCCCTCTTTCTTCAGGAGTTTCTCGACTTCGTGCTCGACCGGCAGGCCGTGCGTGTCCCAGCCGGCCTTGCGGGGCGCGTAATAGCCGCGCATCGTCTTGTAGCGCGGGAATACGTCTTTGAACGTGCGTGCCAGCACGTGGTGAATGCCCGGTTTGCCGTTTGCGGTCGGCGGCCCCTCGTTGAAGCTGAACCGCGGCCGGTCCGCGGACTGCTCGATCGTCTGTGCGAACACGTCATGCTCTCGCCAGAAAGTCAGCACTTCCTGTTCGAGCGTCGGCCCGTCATAACGACCGGTTACTTCTTTGAACGCCACTACCCGTACTCCATAAACGACATCGCCCCGGGCGCAATCTTGCGCCCGGGGCGACTAAATGCATCGCGGTACCACCCGGATTCCGCAACGGGCTCGCGCCCGCTGCCTTGTGGGGTCTGCTCTGACCCCCGGCCGTATCCCGGCGGCCAGCCGGCTGAGTCTACTCGGGCGAGAAAGCCCTTTCGGTCAGCAACTCCGGGGTGATATTCGGCGGTGACGGGCTCCAGGGCTCACACCATTCCCCGGTCGCTTGCGCCCGACGGGTCCGCCTACTCGTCCCCATCAACGTCTGTTGGCGGACGTTAGCTTCCGACCACGCAAAACTCAAGCGTCGCTGCGTGAAAATCGCGACTCCGGACGCCTGTTATGCTGTGGTTGTCGTTTGACTGACCGGGTACCCCGACATGTTCCCAGCCCCGCGCACCGTAACCGCGAACGGCATATCCATGGCCGTCTTCGAAGCCGGCGAAGGACCGGCGGTCATCCTGCTGCACGGATTTCCGGAGCTCGCATTCTCATGGCGACACCAGCTGCCAGCCCTGAAAGCGGCAGGCTACCGCGCAATTGCGCCGGACCAGCGCGGCTACGGTGGCACTGACAAGCCGGCCGATGTCAAAGCCTACTCGCAACGCGAGCTGATCGCCGACGTCACCGGATTGATGGACGCGCTGGCCGTCGACAAGGCGACCGTCGTCGGCCATGACTGGGGCGCATTGCTCGCCTGGCAGATGGCGCTTTATGCAGCTGACCGGCTCGACGGCGTCATCGCGCTGAACATCCCGTTTTTCCCGCGGCCACCGGTCGAACCGATCGAGTACATGCGACAGGCGTTTGGCGACGACTTCTATATCGTCAATTTCCAGGATTCGGATGAGGCGGATCGTCGCTGTGACGAGGATCCCGGGCGCGTTTTCGACGTGCTGATGCGGCGGAGACAGGTAACCCGCGCGCAGTTCGAGACGCTGCCGAGGGAGCTGCGTCACTTCAGCCTGTTGGCCGCACTCGAACGCGACGAACTGCGCGGCGAGGCGCTTTTGAGTCCGGCCGAACGACAGGTGTACGTCGACGCTTACGCCGCCGGCGGCTTCAGCGGCCCGATCAACTGGTACCGCAACTGGACCGACAACTGGAATGCCAGCGACGGCGTCGAACAGCGGGTGCAGGTGCCGGCGCTGTTCATAGGTGCGAGCGATGACGTGATCATCTCACCGAAGCAAATCGAGGAGATGCGGCCGTTTGTGGACGACCTGGAGATTCACATGCTGGACGACACCGGCCACTGGAGCCAGCAGGAACGGCCGGACGAGATCAACGAGCTATTGATCGACTGGCTCGGACGACACGCCAGGGCTTAGTGCAGTGCCGGTGAGACGACCTCGTCGTTACCTTCACCGAACATCGCCCGGTCGAACGCGTTGATCAACGCATCGGCATCCTGGGCACCCACGACCAGCAATCGGCGATTCAGCAGGAAGCCGGGCGCGCCCGACATACCGCTTGCGCGGACCTGGGCTTCACGGCTGACGACCGTTTCGCGGATCGCCTCGTCGGCGATGGCCCGCTCGACGTCCTGGCGCGTCAACCCGTGAGGCTCGGCGATTTCCGCAATGACGTCGAGTTCACCGATGTCCTTGCCGTCCTCGAAGAAAGCGCTCATGAAGTCCTCTGCCAGCGCGGACTGGTCGACGCCGCGCTCATCAGCCAGGTGCATGACCTGGTGCGCGGCCAGCGTATTCGGAATGGTCGTGATCGCATCGAAGTCGAACTCGATGCCATATTCACGCCCCTCTGCGGCGAGCTGATCCAGCACCGGCTGTACGGCAGCCCGGCTGCCGAAACGCTCGCCCAGGTAATCGGCCAGGGGTTTTCCGGCGCTCGGCATGTCGGGGTTGAGCTGGTACGGGTACCAGCTGATCTCGACGGGACCCTGTACCGCTTCGAGCGCCTGCTCGAGTCGGCGCTTGCCGAGATAGCAGAACGGGCAGACGAGGTCGGCGATCACGTCGATATACAACGCGCCACCGGGCGTCGGTCGATCGCTGCTGCGGACAAGTTGGCTAAGTGTTTGACTCATCGGTTCAGGACCTCGCTGCTTAGACCCAGAGATGGTGGCCGGGGGCACGATATCAAGCTAATCGATCCGGGCTGAATCGCGCCTGAAAATGGCGACCCATGCTGTATTTGAGTCCCACGGATCGGATAAGTTTGCTGAATTTCGTCGATTTCGCGCGGAACTTTCGCGAAAAGCCCTGAAAATCGGGAAAATATGACCCTACAGGTGCCAGCGCTTGTCCGTACCGAACAGCTGCCGCATGCCGCGCGCCCAGGCGAGGTACGCCATGCTGCCCGACATCATGAAATTGATCACTTCGGGCAGCGTCACGAAACCCTCGCCGACCATCCCCTGTGTCGCCGGCATCGCGCGCAGCGCCATGTTGATGATCAGCGCGGACAGCGTCAGGGTCGACTCGACGGTTCCGACGACGGCGCTGAGCGTCGGACGCCAGAGCACCATCGCGAGACAAATCAAAAGGAAGCCGTAATACGCTGCCCGCCACGCGGGCAAACCTTCGAGGAACGCCACCCGGACATTGATGCTGAAACCGGCGTCCAGCGCGACGAAAAGAGCCGTGGCGACATAATACGCAAGGAGGGTCCGTCGAACGTCGATCTGTAACTCCGCAGTTCGTAACAAGTTGTAGCACCGTAACGTCGGGCGACGTAAATGTGCAATATTTTTCGTAGTTTAGGGGTCATAGTCTGAGACAGCCCGACACCAGGAGCCCGCATTGCTGATCAAGAAGCCCGCCGATATTCGTCCGTCCGAGATAACGAGCAAGGACAACTACCTGAACCGCCGCCAGTTCATCAAGGCCGGCGCGATTGCGGGCGGCAGCGTGCTGGCGCCGACGGCGCTGGCGGCCGTCGTGCCGAACGAACCGCGGGCGATGCTGCGCGGCATCGCTGACAGCGAATTCTCGACGGACGAAGCGCCGAACACTTACGAAGACATCACGACGTATAACAACTTTTACGAATTTGGCACCGGCAAGGACGATCCGGCCCGTAACGCAACTGAGTTCCGGCCGCGTCCGTGGACGATTACCGTCGACGGCCACGCCGAGAAGACCGGTTCATTCCTGTTCGAAGACTTCATCAAGCCGTTCGACCTCGAAGAACGCATCTACCGTTTGCGCTGTGTCGAGGCCTGGTCGATGGTCATCCCGTGGGTCGGCATTTCGCTCGAGGCCGTGGTCAAACATTTCAAGCCGACGTCGAAGGCAAAGTACGTTGCTTTCCAGACGCTGCACGACCCGATCCAGATGCCTGGGCAGCGGCGTCGTGTACTGGACTGGCCGTACCGCGAAGGCCTGACAATCGAGGAAGCCACCAACCCGCTGAGCATCCTTGCCGTGGGCCTCTACGGTGAGGTCATGCCGAACCAGAACGGCGCGCCGATCCGGCTGGTCGTGCCGTGGAAGTACGGCTTCAAGAGCATCAAGAGCATCGTTCGCATGAGTTTCGTCGAGGAACAGCCGCGTACCAGCTGGAACATGTCCGCGCCGCAGGAGTACGGCTTCTACGCCAACGTCAACCCGGAAGTCGACCATCCGCGCTGGAGCCAGGCACGCGAGCGTCGCATCGGTGCAGGCCTGTTTGCCACAAAGCAACCGACATTGATGTTCAACGGCTACGGCGAGCAGGTGGCGCACCTTTACAAGGGCCTCGACCTGAGGCGCAACTACTAGGTCGCCGTGACGACGATCAATTCAATACGCTTCATCCTGAAGCCGATAGTCTTTATAGCCTGCCTGCTGCCGCTTGCATGGATCGCAGGCGACGCGCTGGGCATCACCGGCACGCTCGGCGCGAACCCGGTGGAGGAAATCCTCGACCGCTTCGGCAACTGGGGCCTGCGTTTCATGATGATCGCCCTCGCCGTCACGCCGCTGCGCAAGCTCACGGGCTGGAACTGGCTGGCTCGATTCCGGCGCATGCTCGGTTTGTTCGCTTTCTTCTACGTGTTGATGCACTTCCTGACCTGGCTTGTGCTCGACCAGGGTCTGACGATGACGGCCATCGTCGAAGACATCGCCAAACGTACGTTCATCACGATCGGCTTCGTCGCGCTGGTGCTGCTCACCGCGATGGCCGCCACATCGACCAACGGCATGCGCCGGCGGCTCGGCCGTCGCTGGCAGACGCTGCACAACAGCGTGTACGCCGTAGGCATCCTCGGCGTCTGGCATTACTGGTGGCAGGTCAAGGCCGACATCCTGGAGCCGCTGGTCTACGCGCTGATCCTGACGGCGCTGCTCGCTTACCGAGTCTGGTCACGCAGGCGAGCGCGCAGGGTGCTGCAGCCAGCCTGACACCTGCGCGGCGGCGCACGAGTTGCCAACGCGCCTCGCGATTCGGATGCCAAGGGTTTGGCCGGGACTTCAGCTGCTGCCGAGAATCCGGCGCAGTTCGGCGTCCGCCTGGCCCAAGGCGTCTCGTAGCGCATCGTAGAGGGATTCGGTTCGGCTCAGGTCGCCGTTGCGGCCGGCAACCTCGAGATCCCGGCTAATCTCCGACACCTGCAGGGCACCGACATTGGCGCTGCTCGACTTGAGCGAATGCGCCGACTTGCGCAGGGCATCGGCATTGGCCTGGGCAACGGCGGCGCCAATCTGATCCTGCAAATCGGCGCTCTCGTCGAGAAACAGCTTGATGATCCGGTTGAGCAGGCTGTCCGTGCCCGGTTGTTCGAGTGCACGTATGGCGTCCAAAGCCGCCTCGTCAATCGCCTTGTGCATTGCCTGCGGCCTCCGTAGTCAGGTCGAACTGGCGAGGGGCAGCCTGCGCACCTCTCGCGAGCGCTGTTTCTCGAGGAACCGTGTCACGGACTCGGCGTCCATCGGTTTGGCAAAGAAATAGCCCTGGATCTCTTCGCATTCGAGAAAGCGCAGATGCTTGAGCTGTTCCTCAGTCTCGACGCCTTCTGCGATGACTTTCATACCCAGCCCGTGCGCGAGCGCGATGATGGCCTTGCAGATCGAATGGCTGTCACTGGTGCCGTCAATCTCCGACACAAACGACCGATCGACCTTGAGCGCGTCGATCGGGAATTTTTTCAGGTAGCTGAGAGAGGAGTAACCCGTGCCGAAGTCGTCGACCGCGATGCTGAAGCCCGCCTTTTTTAGCCGGTTCATCGTCATGATCGTGCTCTCGACATCACGCATGAGGGTGCCCTCGGTGAGTTCGAGCTCCAGCTTCGAAACCTCGAGCGAGCGACGTATCAGCGCCTGCATGATCTGTTTATCGACCCGGTCCTGGAAAAACTGCATCGCGGACAGGTTGATCGCAATGGGGATGTTGTCGAGCTGGGTGCCCTGCCAGGCCTCGAGCTGGTCGCAGGCGGCCTGCAGCACCCAGTCGCTCAGCTCGATGATCAACCCGGCCTCCTCGGCGATCGGAATGAACTTGGCCGGCGAGATCGGACCGCGATCCGGGTGCGTCCAGCGTAGCAGCGCTTCGACACCGCTGACGCGGTTTTCGACCAGCGACAGCTTGGGCTGGTAGTTCAGTTCGAGGTCACCATTGTCCACGGCGCGCCGCAGCGAGTCTTCGAGATCCAGTCGCTCGAGTGAGCGCACGGACATCGTGCCCGAGAACATACTGACACAGTTGCGCCCCATGGACTTGGCGTTGTACATCGCCGTGTCAGCGTTTTTGACGAGCGACTCGATGTCCTCGCCATCGTCAGGATAGGTCGCAATACCGACACTCGGTGTAATGACAAATTGCTGCCCCATGTGCAGCAGTGGCTGGCGCAGCGTTTGAACGATGCGTTCGGCCACGGTTGCCGCCTCGTCGGCGGACTCGACGTCCCTGAGCAGCACCGTAAACTCGTCGCCGCCCAACCGGGCGACCTGCAGGCTGGAGTTGTTGCGGCCATAACGCGCGAGATAATCGTCGCGTCGCACGCAGGCTTCCAGTCGCATCGAAATGCTTCGCAACAGCGCGTCACCCACACTGTGACCGAGCGAGTCGTTGATGATCTTGAAGTTGTCGAGATCGATGTAAAGGATGCTGAGCTTGGTGCCACTCTCTTCGGCCGCGCGGATTGCCTCGGACACCTGGATCAGGAATGACTGCCGATTCGGCAGGCCCGTTAGCGTGTCGAAGAACGCCAGGCGCCGGACCTTTGCATCGGCACGCTTTTGCTGGGTGACGTCACGCAGGATGATCAGCACGCTGTCACTCGTATACGGCACCATGCGGGTCTCGTAGTAGTGTACGTCGCCTTCGGACTTGTACTGGTTCTCGCTCTGTTGCGTTTCGCCGGTTTCGAGCACCAGGTGAATGTGCCGCTGCCAGAGATCAGCCAGCGACTTCGGCAGTGAGTCGAAAACCGATGCGCTTTGCTCGACACGATCGTCGATCAGGTGGCTGCCGTCCCTGCCCCGGTGGTGGGTCAGCAACGTACCGTCCTTGTCGACGACCAGCATCGAATCCGGGATGGCCTTGGCGAACGCGCGGTTCTTGGTCTCGCTGACTCGCAATCCGCGGCTCATGCGGCTGGCGCGAATGATGTAGCGCACGCGGTGACCGAGCAGCGACCAGTTGATCGGCTTCGAGATGAAGTCGTTGGCACCGCAGTCGTAGGCCGTCTCGATCGACTCATCGTCTTCGCGGCCCGTCAGCATGATGATCGGCGTGTCACGCAGATCCTCGTTCTTGCGAAGTTCTCGACAGGCTGAGAAACCGTCGAGCACCGGCATCTCGAGGTCAAGCAGGATGACGTCAGGGACGAGCTTCGTGGCAATGTCGACCGCTTCCTGTCCGTCAGCGGCTTCGTAGGCTTCAAAACCCGCCTGCTGCAGCGACGTGCAGGCCAACAGCCGCATCGCCATGTCGTCGTCGACGACGAGAATGACCGGGTTGCCGGGCTTCGAATCGCTCATGCCGATGGCGCCAGCAGCGACACAAGCGACGACGCGCCAGGCGTCATCGGCAGCAGCTCTTTTTTCAGCGACAGGTTCGACATGAGCCCCATGCTCTGCTCCACGGCCCTCGGCTGACTGTGCAGGGCTTGCCAACCGCGCACACCGTGGGACTGAAATTAACGATCGCAGGCTGTATATCGGCCGCAACCCGCTGAAATTTAGGGCGCAGCCGGCGCTTTTCGGAACAACTTGAGTTTCGGGTGGGCCGCGAGGACATCGGGACAGTGGCGGGGATCGGCGGCGGCCCGCCGTTTCAGTACCGCAAAAAAAAGCCCGGCGATCGCTCGCCGGGCTCTTCGTTCAGCACCGCGTAAGGCGTCTTACATCATGCCGCCCATGCCGCCCATGGCACCCATGTCAGGCATCGGCGGAGCCGCCTCGTCCTTCGGTGCATCGGCGATCATCGCTTCGGTCGTGAGCAACAGGCCCGAAACCGACGCGGCGTTCTGCAGCGCGTAACGCGTGACCTTGGTCGGGTCGAGAATACCCGCCTCGATCATGTCACCATACTCGCCGGTAGCCGCGTTGTAGCCGTAGTTGCCCTTGCCTTCGGCAACGGCGTTCAGGATCACGCTCGCATCGTCGCCGGCATTGCGCACGATCTGGCGCAGCGGCTCTTCGATGGCGCGCTTCAGGATGTTGATGCCGACGTTCTGGTCGTCGTTGTCACCCGTGAGCTTGTCGATACCGGCAACCGCGCGGATCAGCGCGACGCCACCGCCGGGTACGACGCCCTCTTCAACGGCTGCGCGCGTTGCGTGCAGCGCGTCTTCGACGCGGGCTTTCTTTTCCTTCATCTCGACTTCCGTTGCAGCGCCGACCTTGATCACGGCCACACCGCCGGACAGCTTGGCGACGCGCTCCTGCAGTTTTTCCTTGTCGTAATCGGACGATGACTCGGCGATCTCGGCGTTGATCTGGTCGACACGACCCTTGATGTCTTCAGCGCGACCGGCGCCGTCGATAATCGTCGTGTATTCCTTCGTGATCTGGATCTTCTTGGCCTGGCCGAGGTCGTCGATCGTTGCCTTTTCCAGCGACAGGCCAACTTCTTCCGAGATCACCTGGCCGCCGGTCAGGATCGCGATGTCCTGCAGCATGGCCTTGCGGCGATCACCGAAGCCCGGCGCCTTGACGGCCGCAACCTTGACGATACCGCGGATGTTGTTGACGACGAGCGTAGCGAGTGCTTCGCCTTCAACGTCTTCGGCGATGATCAGGAGCGGGCGACCGGCCTTGGCTACGCCTTCGAGAACCGGCAGCAGGTCACGGATGTTCGAGATCTTCTTGTCGAACAACAGGATCAACGGGTTGTCGTGCTCAACCTGCTGGCTGGACGCGTCCGTAATGAAATACGGCGACAGGTAACCGCGATCGAACTGCATGCCTTCGACGACGTCCAGCTCGTTGGCGAGGCCGGAGCCTTCTTCAACGGTGATGACGCCTTCTTTGCCGACCTTCTGCATCGCCTCGGAGATGATTTCGCCGATCTCGGTGTCCGAGTTGGCCGAGATGCTGCCGACCTGGGCGATCGCCGTCTCGTCTTCGCACGGCTTCGACAGGCCTTTCAGCTCTTCGACGACGGCGGCCGACGCTTTGTCGATGCCGCGTTTCAGGTCCATCGGGTTCATGCCGGCGGCTACCGACTTCAGGCCTTCGCGCAGGATGGCCTGGGCCAGGACCGTCGCGGTCGTCGTGCCGTCACCGGCAACGTCGGAGGTCTGCGATGCGACTTCCTTGACCATCTGTGCACCCATGTTTTCGAACTTGTCCTGGAGCTCGATTTCCTTCGCCACCGATACGCCGTCCTTGGTGACGGTCGGGGCACCAAACGATTTCTCCAACACGACGTTGCGGCCCTTTGGACCCAACGTCACCTTGACCGCATCGGCC